>LQAJ01000036.1_pt1 | contig 135348 bp, 154 predicted proteins | sample 1535811 | NCBI WGS metagenome assembly LQAJ01 (sample SAMN04331587, study PRJNA305678) | bioreactor metagenome | isolation source: bioreactor_6 inoculated with Wadden Sea sediment 2nd replicate of a... | place: Germany: Wadden Sea, Janssand Flat | reverse complement strand
ATCTAAAAGCCCCTCATTTTGAGGGGGCTTTAGCTTGTAGATAAACTCCGAAATACTGCGTTACACAGCAAAAATCTATAAAAGGAGCGTATTTCTCAATTATTATTCAATTGGAAGGGTCTTAAACATAAAAGGAAATATGTCTCTTCTTCGTGTAGGGATTTGTATTTATAAGGGCATTGACACCAAAAACCTCTTGGAACATGCCTTCATTAAGAACGGATTCAGGCGTGCCACAAGAGTGAACCTGGCCCTCATGAAGAACATAGACAGCGTCACAGTAGTGGGCTGCAATGTTAAAATCGTGTATTGCTGCAAAGGTTGTGACATTAAGTGATTTCAAGAGTTCCATGACCTGGAGCTGATACTTGATATCCAGGTGGTTTGTGGGTTCATCCAGTATAACCACTTCCGAGTTTTGCGCCAGGGCTCTTGCGATTAGAACCCTTTGCTTTTCTCCGCCGGAAAGACTTAGAAAACTCCTGTCGTCGAACCCTTCAAGCCCCACCCTTTTGATGGCATCATGGACTATTTTCATATCCTCTTCAGAATCGTTGTCGAACAATTTCTTATGGGCGTACCGTCCCATTGTGACCATCTCTTTGACTGAGAAGTCAAATTGGTGGTTGCTTTCCTGTGAAACCACAGCCATTTGCCTGGCAAAATCTTTAGGTTTAAAGCCTGTCACATCTTTATCGTCAATATATATAGTGTTCCTTGCAGGTTCAAATTGCTTATATATATTTTTTAAAAGCGTTGATTTACCACAACCATTGGGACCGATCAGTCCCACAAACTGCTTCTTCTTCACATGCATGTGCACATCATTAAAAATAGGGTTTTCATCATATGCAAAACTTAAGGACTTAACATGAATATCAGCCATTTCGACCTCCAAACCCATAGGTGTTTTTCTGAATCAGCCAAATGAAAAATGGCGCACCTAGGAATGCTGTTATAACCCCTAGGGGAATTTCCTCTGGTCTTCCTATCAGCCTGGCAAGAACATCTGCCCAAATGACTAGAATGGGACCAAGAAGCACAGAAAGTACAGCCACCTTTTTATGGTCTGAACCAACAATTGTCCGGGCCACATGGGGAATGATAAGACCAACAAACCCTATTATACCAGTGTTGGCCACAAGAAAGCCTGTTAAAATACTGGATAAAACTAAAATTGCACGTCTTAGCATAACCGTGTTGACACCTAGGGTTTTTGCCACATTTTCTCCAAGGAGCAAACTATTAAGGCCCCTTGAAAAAATCACAATAAATATAAAGGAAAGACCAACACCCAGAGCCGGTGCCAGTAAATTTTCATACTTGCCCCCAGACAGACTGCCCGTCATCCAAAAAGGGCTGAAGTGACCTTGTTTTGGTCACTTGCAGTGAATATTATAAAACTTGTTACGCTGGAAAATAAGGCCGAGATAGAAACGCCAATTAGAACCAGCCTCGTGGAAGACATGCCACCATTTTGACTGGCAAGCATGAAGACTATCAAGCTGGTGATAAGCGCCCCAGCAAAAGCGCCTACAGCAGGAGAATTTATTCCAAGAAAAGGGATGCCACCCAGGACGATAACCATAACGGCGCCTGTGGTCGCTCCCGATGATATGCCTAAAATATAAGGATTGGCCAGGGGGTTCTTTGTCAGGGCCTGCATCATTATGCCCGCCAGGGCAAAGCCCGCACCTGCGAGCACACCAAGAAGGGTTCTTGGCATTCTCAAGTTCCATACGATATTTTCCACAGCTTTTGACCAAGCTTGGTCTGTATATTCAATTCCTGTGGTTTTACTGACCAGTATTCCAAAAACAGATTTTGGGTCAAGGCTGACCGCACCCAGTGCAGTGGATGCGACCAGCGTTATCAGTAAAACACATAAAAGAAGGGTGCAAAGTAAAGTGAATCCTTGATTTGATTTAAAATCTACTGATTTAAAATTCATTGTCATATCTACTCAAACTTTTCTGGGTAAAACCCTTGAGCAAGTGTTCTTATAGCCATTGTATTACGAACGCCTGGAGACATGTCTGCAAGCCCGATCACAACAAAATTATCTTCTTTAACCGCTGTCACATCCTGAAGGGCTGGATGTGTCTTAATCAGATCAAGCTTTGTTTCGGCTGAAGTGTCACCATAATCAACAATGACAATAACATCTGGGTTTTGTAAAACCACTTCTTCCCAAGACACTGTGGCATAGCCTTTTTTAATATCGCCAAAAATATTCTTGCCTTTGGCCTGACGAATGATGTCACCACTCACGCCACCACCGGCTACAACAAAAGGTTCGTTTTCGCCTGAGTCATAGGCAAACACCTTAACCATATCATCTTCAGAAAGATCCCCTATTTGACTTTGAATCTTTGTAACTTCATTTTCCATTTTGATTACAAGGTCTTCTGCTCTTTCTTCCACAGCGAAAATTTTCCCTAGGGTTCTGAAGTCTTCATACACAGAGGCCATAGAACCGTCACCACTAATAGATTTTGCAAGGAAGGATGGATTCCATTTTCCATCATTTCAGAAGCAGAAGCCACGCGTTTTTCGTTAAACACAGATGTCCAGCCCGATACAAAATCTGGCTCAACAGAGTACATAACCTCTTTTGATGGATACTTGTCTGAAAGAACTTCAATTTTTTCATAGGCTTCTTTGAAATCAGGATAGATCTCGTTGTCCATATAGGCTGTGCCCACCATTTGATCGCCAAGATCAAGAGCCAGCAGCATTTCTGTCATAAACTGAGACATTGTCACAGCACGCTTTGGAGGCTCAGTGTATGTCACTTCATATGTTTCACCATAAATTTCATATGTATAGGTTTGAGGCTCGTAAACTTTTGCCTGTGTTTCTTGACCATCTTCTGTATCCACTTGGTCTGTATCCGTTTGGTCTGTATCCGCTTCAAGGTCTGCCGCTTGTGATTCTGTAGATTCCACTGGTGCCTCTTCTGTTGTTTCAGTTGCTTGAGTTTCAGCAGTGCCTGCACACGCCGATAAGATCATTGATGCAATGAGTAATGTAACAAGTAGAAATCGTTTCATTATTTTCCTCCAAGTGTTTGTCCTATTTTTTAATATTATGTTCTATTTATTTGTGTTTGTCTGAATAGCTTTCAAGACATTTCACACAAAAAAACCAGCCTAAGGGCTGGTTTTATATCATATATTTAGGCTCATCTAAACTTGTGCATATCAATACAAGTTCAAGCAAACCACGTACATGAGCAACCTTCACCCCGAAGATTTCACATTCCATAACAGGCAGGTCTCCTGACTTGAATATCACTCTACTCACTAACCTTCCCATGCCTTGCACAGTGGTCTTTAGCTTTCGTCCATTCTTACAGTAGCGGGGGCTGTCGAGGCATTTCACCTCATTCCCTTTTCATCTCTGTTTGAGAACCTATTTGGATTTTTATTAAATTTACATTTTTTTCTTTCAACATCAGAAACAGTTTAGCACAGTATATTTATTAAGGCAACACTAAGGAATTGAATTTATATTCACAGACCGACCAATCTATGATTCATTTTAAGTCTAAGTATTCTCTTGTTTTGTGTGAAGAGCGGTTCTAAACTTATAAGTGTGATAAAGGTGGTAAATGGCCGTTATAACGAGGACAAGACCTGAACTTTGAGTAAACGATGGGCTGAAATCGACAAATGATTCATAGGACACATCAAGGAATGATAAATAGTAGCCTAAAAGAACAATGTTTACAGCCAGCATATTGACAAGACCATATATTATAATTCTAAATGATAACCGCCGAAACCATTTAGATCTTTTTTCATAAACCCAGTCCACAAAGTACTCATATAGAAAGGCCATTATACACCCGGCAAGGGCCACAATAGCAAACTGCTCAGCAAAATAAACTAAATTTTCCATTTCAAAGAATGAATCTGCATAGCATAAGTAGGCTGTTATCGCCAGCCACAAGGGCAGGCTTGCCTTAATATTTTCCACATACAATCCCCTCCTAAAACCCTATATACTCTTTGAATGATTTTGTATAAGTCTTCGTCACCATGACCTCTGTATTGTCTGACAAGACCAGATTGAGCCTGCTATTGAACCAAGGTATAATTTCTCGAACCTGCTTTATATTAACTATTTCAGACTTGTTGATTCTTACAAATCCCCTGTCCTTTAGGACCTGCTCAAGTTCATAGAGCTTGGGCTTGCAAGTGTATGTCTGGTCCGCATGGAAATAGACATCGTTTGAAGAGGCACTGAAGTATTTAATGTTTTCATAAGCCACCATGGCAAACTTATCATCACTTTTTCCTACAATGTGTTTACTGGAAATAGGACTTTGGCTCGGCTCTTTTCTTATGAGTTTTTGAAGACCCGCCTCAACATCTTCAAACCTATCCGAGTTTATGACAATGGCAAGGGGATGGTCCCAGTCTTCTTTTACCATTTGTTTTTCGACGACCGCCACGTCACCTCCGTCTTTTGTTTGTATAAAGCCCAGAGCATCCAGCAAGCCCTGTAATTTTCCCCTGTATTTGTCACCGCTTATTAGTTTGTATTCCACGACGTCCCCCTATGAGTAAATGTGCTTTTTCATTCAAATTCTCTTTGCCTAATGCTTATCTGCTTCCAGTTTAAACCCAAAACAGATTACAGTAAATGGAATAGATCTATGTTGACTAAATTTCTATGTAAGTTGTTTTATGCATAAAAAATCCCCGGTGATAACTCACCAGGGATTTAATAACTATATAACTATCCTGCTTTTATTCCATCGTCTTGAAAGGTCAAGACCTTAGACAAGAAGGAACTCAGTTCTTTAGACTTTGGATACTGCAAAATGTTATTCGTGCCATGTTCAATAATTTTGCCGTCCTGCATAAAGACAATATAATCTGCAATATTTTTGGCAAAACCTATTTCATGGGTCACAATAATAAAGTCTTTTTTCTCATCAGCCAGTTTTTTGACGGCTGTCAGAACCTCGTAAGTCAAAATTGGATCGAGGGATGATGTCGGCTCATCGAGAAGGATCAACTCTGGCATAATCGACAAGGCCCTTACAATGGAAACACGCTGAGACTGACCGCCACTGAGTTGATGGGGCAATTTCATTTGGTGTTCCGATAAGTCAAACTGACGGAGTAAGTTCTGTACCATAGGGAGAACCTCTTCCCTCTTTTTCTTATGAACCTTCTCAAGCACAAGGAGTATATTCTCTATAACGCTTAAGTGGTTAAAGAGGTTGTGGTCCTGGAATACGAAACCCACTTTTTTACGGTAGGCGTCCATGTTTTCCTGAGAAACCACGGCGTCATTGACATAAATATCCCCACCTTGGTAGTCTTCAAGACCGGCAATCAGCCTTAGGAGGGTTGACTTACCACTGCCTGACGCTCCAATGAGGGCAAGAACCTGAAAGTCCTTAATTTCAATAGATATGTCATCAAGCACTGTGTTTCCGTTTATATTTTTTGACGAGATTTTCAATTTTTAAATTCATAAGCTACACCTTGTAATTCAGTCGATCTTCTAAATGTCTGATCATTTGTATGATCGGAATCGTTATGATCAGGTATCCCACAGCGAGTATTATAAAGCCTTCTGGGTAGGCAAAGGAAACTGCCATTACCGTGTTGACTGAGTTCAAATATTCACTGGTTCCCATATACGACAAGAGAGCGCTCCCCTTGATTGTTAGTGCAAACTGTCCCGCAAGGGGGGCAAAATTGTCATAACAACTTGCGGAAATATTATATACCGATAAGTCTGATACCTGTTGAAGCCGAACATTTTAGCCGCTTGCCACTGGTTTTGATGTATGGATTCAATGGCACCCTTGTAAATATCTGCAATATAAGCTCCAATATAAAGGGATAGTGTGATAACACCCACCCAAAACTTTGAACTTATATTAAAAGCAAACCCTATATAGTAATAGGATACAATGGCAATGACCAGTAGTGGCGTTCCAAAAATAATCGTTTTGTGAATTTCAGCAAGGTATTTTAATATGCTAAACCTTGATTGATTCATCAGATACAAAATCAATCCCACAAATAGGGCTAAAATTACTGATACCACGCTTATGGCAATGGTTTGAATCCACCCTTTAAAAATAACTGTGGAATAACTTTTGTATACTGCGAAATCAAGGGCTTTACCAATGGCCCGTACGCCTACAAAATAGAATAGGGCAAGATAAATCCCCAGTGCTGCTATAAAACTAGATGTCCTTTTCATATTCTCCGCTTCCTATCCTAGAAGAAGAAGTCTAGGCCGTACTTCTCAAACTCTTCCATTTTCTCTAACAAGAATCTTTCACGAATTTCATCATATGTGCCGTCTTCTTTTGGCTTTTGAAATGAATTCATTAATTTTTTCAAGAAACTCCGGCTGACCTTTTTGAACAGCAATGCCCCAACCACCTGTATTTGGCAGTGGTTCTAAAACTGCACGCGTTGTATCCGGATAGTTTTCGTGGTGTCTAATAATTGAAAGGGGATCGTAAATGAACACGTCCGCTTTGCCTTGGGCCACTTCAAGAACAGCCGAAGCTTCTTCATCGATGTTCTTAATTTGTGCCTCTGGCGCATTTGACAGAGCCCATAGGGCACCAATTGTGCCTGTTTTTGATGCAATAATCACATCAGGGTCATTCAAGTCAGATGGTGACTCAACCTTAGAATCTTTATGTACAAGCATCATAAGCTGGCTTGTCGTATAAGGATCAGAAAAATCCACTTTCTCTTGACGGGCTTCAGTGATTGTCATAGATGAAATGATCATATCAATTTTACCTGTCTCAAGAGATGGAATGAGTGATGGATAAGGTGTATCCACAAACTCAACATCCTTGCCTAAATACTCGCCCAGCGCTTTTGCAAGCATGACTGACGCACCATCAGGATTGCCTTCAGAGTCTTTGGTTTCAAATGGAGGATATTTTAACTCCATACCAACCTTAATAACGTCCTTATCAAGTACCGATTGTTCTTCTGCTGCTTGGCATCCTGTCAATACAACTGTCAGGAGCAGTACAAAAATTAGTATTTTCTTCATAATACAGTCTCTCCGTTTCTCCTTTTACCATTGGTGATTTCTACGTGCATACATTATTCATGCCCATTTTCTAAGAAAATAATTCAGGAATATGCGATTTAACATTTAAGCGACTCGCAAAATATCATTCAAGCGTCTTCACAATGCCCTATATAGATAAATTAGAATAAAAAATCCTATACATGGTATGGTGAGGCGATAAATCTGTGATTTTACAAGCGCCTGATTTAATAGTGCTTCCTTGTATTGTCAAATACATTATACTTGGACATCCAACTATCGTCAAGAATAAACGTTCGCATTTTCTTCTGTTCATTTTATACCATATTAGTAGAAAATCAAACCATAATCTTTGCCTGCATTCATCTAATGATTCTGTCTGTTTATGAACAGGCTATATTTGTGGTGACAACTCCATAAAGGCCTATTCATTGATTAATCACTAAAAAACACGAATCTCTATGGACATAGTGTTGGCCAAGGATTCGTGTTCATCCATTTAATATTTTTGCAGTCTTTTATTTAGGCCTTTAACGAACAAAGGCTTACTGGATCAGATAGGTGGCAATAAACATCCATCCAAGTTTTAAGGAAAAGAGAATAATAACACCACCACAAACAACATTAATGCCCCTTAGAATCTGAACGGTCATCTTGTCTTTCATGGCATTGACAACCACCGAAAGTCCCGTGAACCAGCTGAGTGAAGCCAGGCTGACCCCGAGTATAAAAAATGTCGAAGCGCTCTTTGTCAGTGAGGCTTTAAAGCCCCCAAGAAGCAGAGATCCATCAATAATCGCTTGAGGATTCAACCAGGTCACCACAAAGACCATAAGGATTATCTCAGCAATAGGCTTGTCCATACGCTCACTTTTTATGTCCTCTGGAACAGACTGAATAAGGGAAACCCCAATGGAGAATACGGCCAAGGCCCCTACGCCCAGAACAATCATTTTAAGTATTTCAAATGTATCCAGTAAAAAACCCACACCGAAAAAACAGGCGAAGGCAAGGGCGATGTCGAAAACCGCCGTAATAAGCGCCACTTGTATGGCCCTTGATTTGGAACTTTGCGCTGCTGTGTTTATCACATAGGTATTTTGCATTCCAATTGGCGCCAAATAAGCCAGTCCAAGCATAAATCCCTGTGCCACATATGAAAACATGTTACTCATCCTCTCCACTTCAATTGCCCCTATACATATGCGTGCCAGCTCAGGCACATCCATCTAATTGCATGCAATGGATCTAGGCTTAGTATATCGGCTTTATATGGACCTTGTAACATCCAAATTCCATAAAATTACCCCAACCAAAAGGTCTTTTATTATTTCACTTTAATGTTCTATTAGACTTTTTATAATATTGGCCAGCTTCTCTAAGCCCTGGGTAAGGTCTTCATGACTGGCATAGGCATAGGAGACTCGAATATACTGATTGTCATCAAAGTCATATATTTGACCAGGGTTGATGAGTAAATTGCTTTCTGCAGCCCGCTTGAACAAACGCCTCATAGGAACGGACTGGTTCAGTTTTAACCAAATATAAAAGCCCCCTTGGGGTTTATTCCAGGTCGCCACCTGGGACATGTATTTTTCCAGTGCACTTAGAGCACATCTGCGTCTTTCCCGCAGTGCCTGACGCAGTCTTTTAATGTAGACCGCCTGATAGCCCCCGTTTAACCATTCCGTCAATAGGGCCTGCGAAACAGAAGAAGCACCGTAGTCAGTTTGCATTTTTATGTCCCCCAGCCGGTCCATGACAGATTCCGGTCCCACCAACCAACCAATTCGAATTCCCGGTGCCAGAGATTTTGACACGGTCCCCATATAGAGGACATTCCCTGTTTGGTCCATGGCTTTAAGGGGTTTGGGTGGTGGTGTGTCCAGCCAGAGTTCCCTATAAGCATCGTCTTCAATCATTGGCAGTCGATTGTTTTGACTGAACGTCATGAGGGCCTCTCGTCGTGCCTGACTCATAACACGTCCCGTTGGATTATGATAAGTTGGAATGGTATAGAGGAGGGATGTTTTTCGCATGTTATATTTTTTCTTTAAATCTGATAAGTCCACACCCTCATGGTCCATATCCACGCCACAAAGGTTCATCCCCGCGGACTGGAAAATATTAAGGGACTTCAAATAGGACGGCTTTTCCAAATACACACTGGATCCTGCATGGAGAATGCCTAGGGAAATCAATTGAAGGGCTTGGAGGGAGCCGGACACGATTAAAATATTATCTGGTGAAGCCTTAATACCAAACTGGTCAAGGTGGCTACAAATGGCCTTACGGAGTTCATAAGAGCCCTTGGGCGCTTCATACCCAAGGTGGGTCAAACGTTTCCCAACCTTGTTCAAAACCTCTTCCATCATTTTTTTAGGATATAAGTCCGTTGAGAGTTCACCTGTGCCAAGACGAATCATACCCGGTTGAAACTCCAGTTTATTAATGGCCTGTATGGTGGACTGGTTAGACCAGTGCATTCCACTTTCTATGTAGTGATTCCAGTTTGGCGGTGGGTTTGATGCCATAAGGGACCAAGAGTTGTTAATCACCCTTGTCCCCCTTCGCCCCTCCCCATCTATAAGCCCCTCTGATTTTAGTATGTCTAGAGCCTCAACAAGGGTGCTTCTGTTGACCTCATAATTATGAGCCATCTGTCTCTGGGAGGGAAGCTTCGTGCCCACCGGCCACTGCCCACTTGCAATCTTACTTTTTATATAGTCTACAATTTGCTTATAGACAGCCACATCACTTGCTTTATCAGGTGTCCAGTTTGTCATAGTCCCACCCCTTCTTGCATTCTGATAGATGATCGACATGCAAAAATTCATTTAAGAACCCTCGCCACATCCTATATAGATATTTATGAATGAAAAACTCCATATAGGATGTGTGGCGGGCGTAGTTCTGTAATTTTTCAATCACCTGAGATATTAAATCTTTTTTAGCGTCTAAAACTATTTCCCTTCGTATCACGGAATATCCTACTTAGAAGGCAAAAGAAAACCCCCAAGTTATTATTGGGGGGCGTTGAGGGTTTTCAGAGACAATATTGGAACAGTCATAAAGACTGGACTCAAACTATTCAATAATTGATTCGAATGCCTTTAGGATACGGCCTTCAAAATTCACTTCAAAAGCATTGTGATTGAGTATGAAACGTTTCTTGCCATCTGGGGTCAGACGTGTTACAACTTCCAGACCTTCAACTGAATCTGTCGTTTCAATACCAGCCTCTACAGTCACTTCTGTCATGAGCTGCTTCATAATATTATGCTTACGCCGGCACCAATATAGTAGGCCTGCCCCTTGCCAAACTTATTTTTGGTCATGCAAGCCTTTGGCATTTGCAGACCGTCATCATACTCTATTAAGACTTCGGCTGTTTTGGGGATAAGAAGGTCGCGCCAAACACCACATTCACCATAGATTCCCTTATAGCGTCCCACGCCATCCACCTTGACAATTTGACCATGCCCCAGTGACTCAACCTCTCCTAATTCAAGACCGAGAAGGTCATTAATTTTTCCAGGCAGGGTTTCATTGAAGTGCAGATTGTTGTCACGATCTCGTATACCTGCCCTAAATGACATGACAAGGCTTCCACCATTTTCAACATAAGACTTCAATTTGCTTTCAAGGTCTTCATCAACAATTTGCTGTGCTGGAATAAGAACCAAATCATAGTCCGAAAGGTCCCGTCCAAGCGGTACAACATCCATTGGAACGTTCATATCATGCAGCGGTCTGTATAGACGCATGAGTTCTGCTGTGTAGTCAAAGGCTTCACTTTGCCGCTGGAACCTCCACGACCATACATTGTCATAGTCATACAGAACAGCCACCTTGTTCTTAATTGGACTGTTCAAAATATCCTTGTTTTCCCTGGCAAGTGATATAATTTCGCGGGCTTCTTTATACTTTCGACCTTCTAAATTGTCATGATCTAAAATGCCGTAGCAGAACTGCTCAGCCCCCTTGTTCATCCCCCGCCACCGGAAAAAGAGCATATTGTTACAACCATGGGCAAAGGCCTGAGTCGACCATAATTTCGACTGGTTGGGTCTTGGCAAATAGCCAATCACATCATGTCCCTGGGCACCTATGAGTTGTTCTACAATCCAGAAGTTTTTATTTTTCAGACCCCTGTTAAAATCGAGGGTCATGGCAACCTCTGCTGGAGACAGGGGAGCCTTGAGACCACCCCAAACAGGGTAGTTGTCATAAGAGACAAAATCCATAGCCTTAAGGTTCTCTTCATGGTCAAACCATTTTCCAAAAAAACCACCGGACACATTTGTTGTCACGTCTTGATGGTCACCTTTAAGTCTCTTAACAAGCCCTGTGTGTTCCTTAGCAAAATTATTTAGTGAGTCTGATCTAAACCGCGCCCAGTCAAGCTGTAGAGCTGGGTTATGAACAGTTATTGTTTTAAGGGGGATCGGTATTTCGGTGAAGTCATTGTAAGTTTGACCCCAAAATATGGTTCCGTAGGTTTCATTTAATGCACTGATAGTCTTGTACTTATTCTTCAAGTAGGCCTGAAACTTTTCGTGGCATGTCGGACAGTAGCACATGTCACTGCCTTCATGACCAAACTCATTATCAATCTGCCACACAAGAATAGACGGCTCATTCTTATAATGGTTTACAAGGGCCTCAACAATCCGCTTTGAGTGTTTCATATAGGCATCTGAATTATAGCAGTACTGACGTCGGCCACCAAAGACCCGCCTATTTTGATTCTCATCCATTGACAAAACCTCTGGGTGCTTCTTACTAAGCCAAGCCGGAAAAGTTGCCGTTGGTGTTCCAAACATAATTTTAATATCTTCTTTTTTAGTTTTTTATCACTTCATCAAAGAAACTAAAGTCAAATGTTCCTTCTACAGGCTCCATTAAATGCCAAGCAAATTCACCAATGCGAACCATATTGACACCCATTTTTTTCATTTTTTTATGTCTTCATCCATCATGTCCTTTGGCCAATGCTCTGGATAGTAGTCAACGCCCATGTACATAGGTTTTACCTCCCTATTCGTGGTGTTTCATTTGTTCATTTAATGTCACCACTATATCCCTTTAGATATTTGCACAGCCAATATCATCGATAGGGTCTGACGGTAACATGAAAGTATCGTTTTGAATCAATAACTTGAATCAGTAACTTGACTAAATAACTTGAATCAACAAGTAAAATTTTAATTATATTTTAGTAAACATTTATCAAAAGGTCAATTGTCTTTTTGAAATTGGTCAAAATATCATGTAATCACATCATAATTTTGTCCAGTGGCTTTTAAACCTTTGCCTAAACAAATGACTTATGACCCTAGTACAAGGGACTGAGGATGCTAAAATTTTCATTCGTTTTTCGGTATAATAGACTCAAATCCCATAAAATTCATACAGACAAACCGATTTTGCAACATATTTAATATAGAGGTGATTTCATGTATGCTCTTCAAATAAAATTTCTCACAGCCTTGCTTCTTATAATTTTAACTGTGAGTCTTCCTATGTCATTTGCAGACACAAGTCACTCTAATGTTGACACTTACCAAATATACTATAGGACCATCACTGACGATATCTTAGAAGATATGAAGAATTTTGATATGGTCATCATTGAAGCCCTTCAGCTTGAGCCAGGCATGGTTGAGACCTTAAAGCATCTAACACACAAGTCTATGGATACATTTCAGCCCTAGAGGTTGCCACTTGGGACGATGCACTCAATGAGATTGTTAAAGAAGATGACCTGCTCACCCTAGATGGGACTGTCATGATGCATGGTAAAAATCCCATTGGCGACCTGAGACAACCTTCCTTTCGCTCAGCTCTTTTATCAATAATTGGTCAGCGTATTGCCGAAAATCACTTGGATGGCCTTTTCATTGACTCCACATCTGTAATGAATGACTTTTTTGGTGATGAAAATATTGGCCCCGATCTCTTAAAAGGCTACACCAGCCTACTCGAAGAAATCAATGTAACTTACCCTGAACTGGATATATTACAAAACCGTGGCTTTGCCTATTTAGAGTCCGTTTCCGGTTTACTTGATGGGGTTGTTTGGGAAAATTTCGATTCGCCAAGAGCCAATCATGTGAATCGATATCAGCGTCGAATTGATCTTTTACAGAGTTTACCCGATCCCATTGATGTTTATACCATTTCTTATAAAAATTTTGATGTGAACCAGAACCATGCAAACGATCTTGGATGGGTGCACTTGAATCATTCAGCAGGCACAAGTCATAATGTTTGGATCCCTTTTAATGGGCGATAATCAATTCGCCCCCTTCTATATACATTTAAAGGTCAGAAACTGATTCTCTCAGTTTCTGACCTTTATTTTTGATCCAGTATAATTTGATCTATGAAGATTTATTCTGCAGCCGTAGCCTCGGCTTCAGATTCAAGTGTTTCAAGCTTTTCTTCAAGATTTTCTAGATGGTTTTCCATTTTTTCGAGCATGTCATTCAAGTGGTCTTTAATGGCCTCTGTGTCTTCCTCTTCTAGGGCTGTCTTGAAGGCCTCGCGTTCAGCTTCACGTTCTTCTCTTTCTGCCTCACGCTCCGCTTCCCAAGCTTCCTTTCTTCTTCTGTCATACTTTCAAATCTGGTCGCTCTTCTTCACCAAAGAATCCACCTCTTGGCTTGCCTCCATCCTTCGGACCCTGTCCTGGCTTTCTTTCTCCAGGTTTTCTTTCACCAAAGGCCTCTTTCATTTCTTCCTTATAGGCTTCAATTTCTTCGTCTGTCATATTTTCAAAGTCTGGTCGTTCAGGTCTTTCTGGTCTCTGACCCTCTTGAGGTTTTACCAATTCTCTAATGGCATCTCTGGTTTCATCAATATCCGTTCTAAGATTAGACCAATCATCGCTGATTTCCGGATAATACTGGGCAATAATGTCTTCCATTTTTTCTTCTCTGTCATCCCGCTTTTCTTGTCGATTTTCTTGTCGCTTTTCTTTAAGCACTTGGCGGTCGTTCTCATCATTCACAGAGGCACTGGAAACTGTATCTGCAAATGCCGATCCTGTTGATAGTGCCATAACTGCTGCAAGGGTTCCGATTAAAATTCTTTTTTTCATCATTATTTTTTCCTCCAATTTTCACTGATTGACTTTTACATCCTTCATGCCTAGGGCCAAACTGAATTCACGGCGTTTTATGTTTTTATTCCTGTTCTTCCCGACTTCGTATGTCGTTTGGCTTGTCTATAGAATAGACTTCAAATGTAAGAGAAATAAGATGAAAATGTGTAAATTTCATGTGAAATGCTTTTGTAATAAAACCTTACCTACAAAAAAGCCCCTGACCATTCCACCTGTGGCAGGCTTCATGATCAAGGACCTATATTGTATGCCGATCTATTTTGACTTATTTTCTATTTTGACTCGTTTTCTTCTTTTACTTGCTTGCGTATAGTTCAACCAATTTGATAACTGTTTCAACCGACTTTACCATAGACTCTACTGGAATGTATTCGAAGCGTCCGTGGAAGTTGTGTCCACCTGTAAAAATGTTTGGTGTTGGCAGACCCATGTAAGACAGTCTAGCCCCATCTGTGCCGCCACGAATGGCTTTTTGCTTCGGCACAACGCCCACTTTTTCCATGGCTTCCTTAGCCGTTTCAACAATGTGAATAACAGGCTCAACCTTTTCTTTCATGTTGAAGTACTGGTCTGTCAGTTCAAGAACAAGGGTGCCCTGTCCGTACTTTTTGTTGATATAGTCTGCCGCAGACTCCATGAGGCCTTTCTCTCATTAAAACGATTTAGGTCATGGTCACGTATAATGTATAGCATTTCTGCCGACTCCACTGTCCCGTTAAAATCATTTAGATGGAAGAAGCCTTCATAGCCTTCTGTAGATCCAGGCACTTCAGAAGCTGGAAGCATGGCATTGAACTCCATCGCCATAAGCACTGCGTTTTTCATTTTATTCTTTGCGTTGCCTGGGTGAATGTTACGGCCGTTTAGAATAACCTTGGCACCTGCTGCATTAAAGTTCTCATATTCCAGTTCGCCTATTTCACCGCCATCAATTGTATAGGCAAAGTCTGCATCAAATTCTTTGACATTAAAGTGGTCAGCTCCACGTCCAACTTCCTCATCTGGCGTGAAACCAACACGAAGCTCACCATGCTTAATATCTGGGTTTTGAACCAGGTATTCAATGGCAGTCATAATTTCAGCAATGCCTGCCTTGTTGTCTGCACCAAGAAGTGTTGTACCATCTGTTGTAATAAGTGTTTGACCCACGTAATTGTTTAGTTCAGGAAAAGCAGATGTTTCCATAACAATGTTTTCTTCTTTGTTAAGAACCAGGTCTTTCCCATCATATGATTCCCAAATAAGAGGCTTAACATTCTCGCCTGAAAAATCTGGTGATGTGTCCATATGAGCCACAAGGCCAATCTTAGGAATGTCCTTGTCTATATTTGCAGGAAGTTTACCCATTAGGTAACCCTTATCATCTAGGGTAACATCGCTTAAACCGATGGCAATCATTTCTTCCTTAAGAGGTTTAGCCAGGTTAAATTGCTTGGCTGTTGAAGGCACAGTCTCTGAATTTGGGTCAGATTTTGTGTCAATCTCAACGTACTTTAAAAACCTTTCAACAAGCTTTTTTTGAAAATTACTATTCATTGGTATGTACATATTATCCCTCCACGTCTAATATTCTTGAGCCTAATCACTTCATTAACTTGTCTTAATTTACACTCTAACAAAGGTCTTGGCTTATAAATAAACTTCTTTTCTTGCAAGAGCACCAAAAATTCCACCTGTGTGAACAAATAAAACATTCCCCATTAAAAGTGGATTGTTCTTTAAAATTTCCGAGTGCAGACCGTAAAAGGCCTTGCCTGTATACACCGGATCAAGAAGAATCCCTTGGGTTCTTGCAAAGTTCTTAATAAAACTCGTGGCATCATCACTGATATGACCATAGCCTGTATGGGCATATTCCATCAGGGTGATCTGGTTCATATCAATGTGCTCATTATAAGCCCCAATACCAGCCGCACCTTTTACTAGCCCACAAATGGTCGGATTGTAATCGATGGTTTTGTCATATATATTTATGCCCACAATATTTTTACCTGTGCCGTGGACCGCATTCCCTAGATAAAGGCCAGCGTAGGTTCCGCCAGAACCCACTGCCACACATATTGTGTCAAAGATCAATCCTAGTTCTCTTTCCTGTTCGAGAATTTCCTCAAAAGCAGAATAGTAGCCAAATGTGCCAAGAGCATCAGAAGCTCCAATGGTTATGGTCCGAGCCTTAATGCCTTTTTTTGCATAATCTTCTTTTAAGGTGTTCATGATCTCCATATAATTTCCAAAGTCCTCTGGAGGCACAAAGGTTAATTCAGCTCCAAAAATCTGATCTAAGGCATTGTTTCCAAGATTATCTGAGCCATGTCCACTTAACACAAGGTGGCACTTAAGCCCCAACCTGGCTGCAAGAGCTGCTGTGGCTCGGCAATGATTGGACTGGATGCCACCACAAGTTATAAGCACTTCTTCTCCATTTGAAATAGCGTCTTTTACAATGTATTCAAGCTTTCTAACTTTATTTCCTGAAATTTCAATGCCTGTGTAGTCATCTCGCTTAATATACAAGTTGGTGCCTGCTGGCATATCCTGTGTTTTCTTTATGGCCTGTATTGGCGTTGGCGTATTAGACAGAAAGAGTTTTTCTGGTCGATTCATGAAATCACCTCCAATAATATTATTTCGCTTTTCTAAGGAATTCCCCTTTAATAAAATTATTGTAACAGTTGATACCTTGGCAACATCAAGCTGCAAACAAGTCTATAGACCATCAATTATGAGATTTTAACGATGGAATGTGTCATACATATTTATTATATGAGCAATAGTCGATATATTGTTGTTAGTTTGTTTCTAATAATGGTTGCACAATCGACGCACCGCAACAAAGAAAACAAGCTCGTTAAGTCAGGATGTACCCTCCATTACCGGAAATCATCTTGAGTCAAATTAATACACCCTAAAAAAAGGGTCCCGGTTAACTGTGTTAACCGGGACCCTTTTTTTTATTATTTATTTGGCTTAGCCTGTAAAATGAGAATTCACGCCACCACCATGCCATATAATTCATCTATCATTCTATGGTCTGGCAGCCACTCTATATATTGTTTACAAGGCATTCAAATTACTTTTTCAGTTTTGTACATTTCATTAATTTGAGACTGAATAGACTCATCATCAAAGTACTCATCAAATGTTGTCACCTTATCGAACACGCCATTTGGTGTGATTTCTATAACTCTGTTTGCAATTGTTTCCACAAACTTATGGTCATGTGATGTAAAGAGCATAGTGCCCTTGAAGGCTGTTAAACCATTATTAACCGCTTGAATGGATTCAAGGTCAAGGTGGTTGGTTGGCTCATCAAGAATAAGAACATTGGCTCCAGAAAGCATCATTTTTGAGAACATGCAACGCATTTTCTCGCCACCCGAAAGAACACTTGCTTCTTTAAGGGCATCTTCCCCTGAGAAAAGCATTTTTCCAAGGAAACCACGGATGAATGACTCGTCCTTTTCTTCTGAGTATTGACGCAACCAGTCAACCAGGTTCATATCAATACCTTCAAAGTATTCTGTATTATCATTTGGTAAGTAGGCCTGTGATGTTGTCACACCCCACTTGTATTCACCTGCATCGGCTTCCATTTCACCCATAAGGATTTTAAATAGAACCGTTCTAGCCTGAGGGGATCTTGACATAAAGACAATTTTATCACCCTTTGCCACTGTAAAAGACACGTTATCAAGAACCTTGACGCCATTTACAGTTTTAGTGATGCCGTTCACATGAAGAATATCCTTACCCGCTTCTCTTTCAGGTGTGAAACCAACGATGGGTAACGTCTTGAAGACGGCTGAATGTCTTCCACAGTGATTTTATCAAGCATTTTCTTACGTGCTGTCGCCTGCTTAGATTTAGATGCATTGGCGCTGAACCTAGCGATAAAGTTTTGTAGGTCTGCAATCTTTTCTTCACGCTTCTTGTTTTGATCTTTCATGAGTCTAAGGGCAAGCTGTGACGATTCATACCAGAAGTCATAGTTACCAACAAACATCTTTGCCTTACCAAAGTCTATATCAACCATGTGCGTACATACCTTGTTCAGGAAGTGACGGTCATGGGATACAACAATGACAGTGTTTTCGTAGTTGATTAGAAACTCTTCCAGCCATGCAATCGCTCTAAAGTCAAGGTGGTTGGTTGGCTCATCGAGAAGTAGAATATCTGGATCACCAAAAAGGGCTTGGGCAAGAAGAACCTTTACCTTGTCATCACCCTTTAGCTCTGACATTTGCTTCATGTGAAGATCTTTTGTGATGCCAAGACCCATAAGCAGTTTTTCTGCATTGGTCTCTGCACTCCAACCATCCATTTCAGCAAATTCCCCTTCTAGTTCAGAAGCTTTTACACCATCTTCTTCTGAAAAATCCGGTTTCATATAAAGCGCGTCTTTTTCTTTCATAATTTCATACAGTTTTGTGTGTCCCATAATAACTGTATCAAGAACCATTTCGTTGTCAAACTCAAAGTGATCCTGCTTCAGTACAGCTAGACGCTGACCTTGTGAAATAGAAATTTCACCATTAGATGGCTCAATCTCTCCGGATAGGATTTTTAGGAAAGTTGACTTTCCTGCACCATTTGCACCAATAACACCGTAGCAATTGCCTGGTGTAAACTTCATGTTTACATCTTCAAATAATTTTTTGCCTGGAAACCTTAGCCCTAGGCCTGATACCGTAATCATATATTTCATCCTTTCAGTACGAACATTGATCCCAGAGTAGTCACGAAGCCCAACTGTAAAAAGAGACCTTACGTTTTCTTCTGGTTGAACTGACTGTTCATATTGATATTCAATATAACCGCAATTTCAATGAATCATTTATTTTATAGAGATATTTCTTATTGATTTTCTAGTCTCTCACATGATCGACTTTCAAAATATCATTCAAGAGTCCTCATCATACCATATATAGATATTTGAGAATCAAAAAATTGTATATATGGTATGATGAGGACACATTTTTGTAATTTTGAAAGCGCCTGACATAACAAAAGCCCCTTACTCTCAATAAAGGACTTTTGACATTTTTGCATCCAATTTATTATATCGGTTCTGTGTTAAATGTAAAGCATCTATTCTGGGCTAATCTTGATCTAAAAACTCCACCAATATAGCACATATGTCATCATTTTGAAGTGTTTCAATATCATTCAGATTTTTTGAAAGAGCTCCAAAGTAGTCTTTCACTGACTTGTGGGACTGTCTATCATGTTTCATATTGTCTTTTATCTGATTTTCGCTTAAGTCTTCCAGTCCATCTGTAAAAAGTAGAAGCTTGTCTCCTTTTTCAAAATCGACGATCTCAACATCATATTTGGTGTCTGAAAAAACACCCACAGGCAAATTTGGATGACCGATATTTTTAGGAAAGGCATCTTTTCTATAGAGGATTGGATATGGATGACCAGCGCTTGAAAGCCAACCTCTCCGTTTTTTTAAGTCAATCATGACATAAAAGGCTGTGCAAAATAAAGTGAATTTTTCCGAGTGAAAAACCTGTACAAAGGATTCATTCATCTGCTCTAGGAGTTGGTTTGGACCGATGTCCTTTGTGGCAAAGTCTCTAAACATATACTTTAGAACAGAAACAACCAGTGATGAGGCTATACCATGTCCGCTAACATCACATATAAAAACACCCACCATGTCATCGTCAAATCGTTTAATGTCAAACAGGTCCCCTCCAAGTGAGGCCGCCGGACTATATATGGTCTTGATTTCCAGTCTGTCAAACTTTTTGGCTCGCTTGCGCATCATTGAGCGCTGTACTTGCTTGGCAAACATCAAGTCACTGTCTAAAGATTTTTGTCTCTTATCAAGTTCTTCATGAACTGTATTAAGCGCCTTGTATGCTTGGTTTAAATCCACATTTTTTCTGGTGTTTTCCCTATGAAGGGCAGCCAGTTCACTGTTAATGGACTGGGTCACATTTTGAAGCATGGCCGTATTTTGAGGTGGCAATACAAGGGACCCGTGCAGACGATTATTTATAAGCCCGCCAGACAAGCGGAGCAAACGTATTTTACCTGCGCCCATATTAAAATTAATTTCCCAGTCTGATTCGTGTTCACAGGTTTTAAGGGCGCTTAAAAACTTATGATATTTCATGACACTCTGTTCATCCAGGAGAATATCTTCAATTTTAGGATAGGATTTCCCTTTTAAATGAGAAAACCATATGGAAAACTGCTTATTGTATTCTACGATATGGCCCAGTTCATCCACTACAAAAAGACCTATATCGGTTATGTCCGCCCAAGTTTTCATTATGCCTCCAACTCTACTATGTCCTCTTGACCATAAGTGTTCACAAATTCTAATGTATGATCAAAATCATGGCACAAGTGTGCATGAGCACATGGGGGATCTGATGTAATAACATTTGAAAAAGCTCCACCACCAATAAATATTGGCATCACCTTATTCAGTGACTTCTGAGACTCGCTTTTGACTTCTAAAACCATAGCTTTGGCTCGATCAAGATGATAAGGCATGGTACAAGATATGCCCACAAAATCTGGGTTGTATGATTTGACTGCAGAAATAAGCGCTGTGCGCGGTGTATTGGCCCCAAGATAAACGACCTGCCACCCGTCGATTTCAAGCAAATCTGAAACCATTCTCGCGCCAAGCTCATGGAGTTCTTCTTCAGGACAAGCCATAATGATGGTTCCCTTTTTATCTTTACTTGCGTTCGATACTATATCGCTGTACAGTGTTGACATTAAATGCTGTGTAATAGCTGTTGCTACATGTTCTTGTGCGACTGTGATTTCATTTTTCATCCAGAGTTCACCCACGTAAACCATGCTTGGATAAAATAAATCCTTGTAAAACGATTTTAAAGGCAGACCGTTCTTGCGTAAATCTTGAACCCATTCATAGCATGTGTTTTTGTCGCCGTGTATGAGTCCATTAACATAACCGTCTGTGCATATCGACATAAAATTAGGCTCCTCGCTTCTATTCTAATAATTGAGCGACTTGCAAAATATCATTCAAGAACCCTCGCTATACCATATATAGAATTATTCATTCTTAAATATCTATATGATATAGCAAGAGCATAATTCTGTAATTTTGAAAGCGTCTGAATTACATTAGATCCTTGCGAATTTACAAACCACCCATCATCCAAACACTTGTGGGTGCTAATAAACTTAATTTCACTTTGCAATTCGCTCATTGCATACTATTTTATCACGAAAAACGTCGATTTTTTAAATATTTAATGTGGGCTTAATATAAAATTGACCGGCTAGATCAATGCGCAGTTTATTACTCTCAAGCATCGATCTATCCGGTCAAATCGAATTTAATCCTTAAAGGTGTCAATTGGTCTTTCTAGAAGTGTACGCAGTGCCTCTACCCGGTCGGCCGATCCTCCCTGTTCCTTATAAAACCATAAAACTTTTGTCATAGGCATGCCCACCAATATACCGTAGTGCGTAGAATACTCATCCATCTCCATGGTCCTCAGCAAGTCCTGGGCGTGGTCTCGGGTCCTGTCATCATGAAGCCAGTCGCTAAGGGTATCGCTCATGTCTGGTTTTCTTGTAAATGCTGGGTGTCCCACTACACAAACTCTTTGTTCCAGACGGATATCCCTTGATGATGCTCCGATACGTATAATAAACTCACCTGATTCAACGGCAAGGGTCTTTAAATTGTCACTGTAATAAGAAAAAGCTGTCTCATCCAGATCCATTTGAACGCGTTTTCTCTCGCCGCTTTTTAGATGCACTTTGGTGAACCCCTTTAATTCATTTTCAGGCCTAACAGCGCTCGAAGTGACATCATGAACATAGAGCTGAACCACTTCCATGGCCTCTCTAGTTCCAGTGTTTTTTATAGTAAGAGCAAGGGTCCTATTTTCAAGATCCACCTTCAAATTAGAGTATGCAAAGGTCGTATAGCTTAGACCATGTCCAAAGGGATACTGGACCGGCAACTTTCTGGTGTCATAATGCCTGTAACCAACAAAAATGCCTTCTGAATACGTCACATGGTCTTTGCCTCCTGGAAAATCACAATAACTTGGGTTGTGTTCCAGGCGGACTGGAAATGTCTCTGAAAGCTTTCCAGAAGGACTCACAGCACCAAATAAAATCCTTGCAAGGGCTTTTCCCCCACCCTGGCCTGGCAACCAGGAGAGGAGAATTGATCTTGAAAGCCCCTCAAAATCTCTTGTTTCAATTGCAGAACCGCAGTTTAAGACCACAACGATATTGGGATTGATCTGAGCAAGTTTATTGAGAAGGGTCTGATGGTCCCTCGGAATTTTCATATTAGGACGGTCAAAGCCTTCAGATTCCAGTTTTGAAGTTGTGCCTGTAAAAAGACAAGTTTATCGGAAGTCTTGGCTAGGTCAAGTGCTTCTCGGGTCAGCCTTTCACTTGTATTGTCTCTTTCATAGCCCCTAGCAAACTGAACCTTTGAAAGCTTCATTATTTCATCAAGAGGCGTCTCCATCTTTTGAGGATTCATATGAGAACTGCCTCCCCCCTGAAAACGTGGCACAGATGCAAACTCACCTATCACCCCTATACGGTCGTCTTTTTGAAGGGGCAAGATGCCATCATTTTTAAGGAGGACAGTCGACTCTTCTGCCAACTTGACCGCTATCTCATGATGCTTATCCCAGTCTACATGAACTTCTTTTTTATTATCTACCGCTTTTATTATTAAGTTTAAAACCCGCTTGGCGTGCTTGTTTACTATTTCTTCACTTAAAAGCCCTGACTGCACAGCTTCAATGACCTCATGGTCTTTTGTCCCCGGCCCAGGCATCTCAAGATCCAGACCATTTTTAACCGTCTCCACCTTGTTTGATACGGCTGTCCAGTCTGACATAATAAGCCCTTGGTAACCATAGCTGTCCCGGAGTATGGTCTCAAGCAAGTGTTCACTCTCACAGGCAAAAGGTCCATTCACCCGGTTATAAGCCCCCATCATGGTCCACGGATTTGCGTCTTCAATAGCCATTTTAAATGGTGCCAAATAAATTTCATGGAAGGTTCTATCGTCAATGACTGCATTAATCATAAACCGCCTGGTTTCTTGTTCATTGCCTGCAAAATGTTTAAGACATGCCCCAACACCCTGGGACTGGATACCACTTACGAAGGCAGATGCCATTTTGCCTGACAAGTATGGGTCTTCTGAGTAGTATTCAAAATTGCGTCCACCTAGGGGCGATCTCTTACCGTTTACACCAGGGCCTAAAAGAACTGAAACACCATAATGCTGGCACTCCACACCGACCATTTCAGCCGCTTGCCTAACCAGGTCAGTATTCCAAGTTGCGGCCATAGCCGCTTCCACAGGCAGGACCGTTGCTGGCTTTGTCTTGCTTGGGTCCAGACCCTCTGAAAGCCTTAGACCATGGGGACCATCTGTAACAAGAATTTCCGGCACACCTAGCCTTTCTACACCATTAAGGCGCCATGATGACTTTCCGCATAGGAGTTTCACCTTTTCTCCAAGTGTCATTTGATCCAGTACATTTTCAACATTCATATTCTAACCTCCCCGCTTTGCCCAGTCTTGTCTGTGGAATTTTATTGTTGCTATTATTCTATGGGAATATGATGGGAAAATCAAAAGTTTTTATACACAGTGTGTAATTTATCAGATCTTAAAGCGCACAAACAGGACGCACATCTTATAGCCCACTTACGCTTAGGCATAATAAAATGCACTTTACAGTGGGGTCACCCATTTGTAAAGTGCATCATCATTCCAAGTGCATTAGCCTTTTAATCCAAATAGAAGAATATCCACAAGGTGGTTTATATCCTCTTTGCAATACCCATATTCCATCTTGTAGATGGGTTCTCTAAATATAATCCGCTGTGCAAGCCCCATAACAGATTGAATAATCGTCACTGCGATCTTGTCCACTTTATGAGGATCAACAAAAACGGAGCCATCCGCTAGTCCTTTTTTTTAGGGCTTTTTCAAAGGCACCTGACTGTCTTAGATATTTCTTCATAAAGTTTTCATAGTCTTCATTTTCATAACTTTGATTAAAATAATGATCAAACTGAACAGTGAACTTAATTAAGTCCGGCCTAGAAATACAATACGCGCAGAAGGCTGTTAATAGAACCCTTGCCTGGTCAAAACCACTTAAATCCTCTTCCACATCAACCCATGCATCTTGCAGTTCCAGCAAGTATCCGACTTGTAATTCCATAGCAAGCAGTTCCATGCTTTCATAGTAATTATATAAGGTTCTTCTTTCCACACCTGCTTTTTGAGCAATTTCAAGCATGGTTGTTCCCTTCAATCCTTTTTCCAGAAAAAGCCCCCGTACGGCTTCTAAGATAATTTCCCTGTTCTTTCTTTTTGTCCTACTTTCCTCACGTTTTACAAACACGGCGTAATCCCCTTTCACGTCATGTGGCATTTAGACTATTACTTGGCCTGATATAGGCATTTATGATTAAAGACTTTATATATAAGACTTATAGATGGCATTTGAGCACCTTGATCATGGAAGTTAAAAGTTATTTTTCATAAGACCGACAAATAAAAAAGTACAGTATACATCAGACTTTACTGAGTATACTGTACCATATTTTCTAAGCTTCGTTTTTCATTAATTCATGCGATAAGGCGCTTTCAGAATCCATAATTTTGACTCTCTATGACAAGATCGCTGGATAAGACCTATACCAAAATAAACTTTTCTATCATTAGGAAGTGAGCCAAGCTCCCACCTAAAACAAATAGGTGGAAAATTTCATGAAAGCCGAACACTGATATTTGGATTTTTTTAGACTTGGTCGCATAGATGACCGAACCTAAAGAATATGACAAACCTCCAACGATTAGCCAAACAAAGCCCTGTAGAGGAAGTGATTTATAAAGGGGCACGATGAAAAATATGGCCATCCATCCCAAGATCAGATAAAAAGCTGTATAGAGCCACCTCGGTGCATTAAACCAAACCAACTTCATAACAATACCAAGTGCAGCAAGTCCCCATACAATACCAAACAGGGTCCAACCTAAAGTTCCTTTTAAGGCAATCAGGCAAACCGGTGTGTATGTGCCTGCAATAAGTATGTATATCATAGAGTGGTCTACTCTGCGTAGTATAGCATCCACTTTTTCTGAACTCGGTACCCAGTGATAAACTGTAGAAGCGGTATAAAGGGCTATTAGACTTAGCCCAAACACTAGGCTGATACAATTTGTAGGGTGCTACCATTAGAAACACCTTTTATAATCATCCAAACAAGTGCCACAGATGATAGCACCGCACCCGCAAGGTGTGTCAAAGCATTGACAGGTTCTTTTATGTTAAACATTATATACCTCCTTATTAAGTCTGGGCTTATAAATATCATACTTATCTCTTCGTCCTGCATAGGGTTGCAAGGGTATTGTAAATGATATTTTCCAAGTCACACAGTCAACAATATATTTAAGATTTGATAGCAGCCATTTAATCTACAATTCCAAACCTCATTACGTCGTATTAAATACTACTTGTCTATACTATAGACCAATTCCCGTGTTTTGTAAAGCATATAGTAATTAAAACCACGTTAAGATTTTATAAGACGATGAAATGTAGTATACTGTTGTCATGGACTTAGAAAATGGTTATGAAAACCTTATCGTTTCAGTTTACAACTAGGGTTTTGCCCCATATTTGACCATTAGCAACTTGGCTATTAGACTATTTGCAACTTGACTATTATAAGAAACACTCGATATATACTTAGAACCAGCAATCCGAACTTAGGGGAGATTTACAATGAATAAAAAATTAGAAACATTTTTTAATTATAAGGGCATAGACACCGACGAAATCCCTAATATACCTCTTTATATGGATCAACTTCTTGGTCTTTTCGAAGGCTTTTTCTCAGATTTCAGACGGGATGATGATGAGAAAATCATGACAAAAACAATGGTGAACAACTATGTGAAATCAAAGGTCATTAATCCACCTGTTAAGAAGAAGTACTCTAAAGAACAAGTTATGCTTCTCGCCCTTGTTTATCAGCTTAAAAACATTCTAGCTATTAGTGATGTGAAGGGATTTTTTGATTTATACGATAATGAAACCCTATCTGAAGAAGACCGCAACCAACTCATTGAAGAATATTTCAATATTTATAATACGGTGGAGCTTGAACATATAAAGACCCTTCAGGAAAGGTATGAAAACTTCAAAGCCACCATGACCAAGGAAAATGATAAAAAGGCTCTTGTGGCACGCCTTCTTGTTGAGGCAGACTTAAACAAACGCCTTGCCCTGCTCATTATGGATGAAGAAAAAGATTTAGAAAAGTAATCCAGCAAGTGGTTCTATATGCAAAAAAATAAGTGCTATGGTCTAGTCATGACCATAGCACATTTTTATTTAAACTATCCCTTATAACGCTCTACGAACTCAAATCTTTCATTGTCTGGTCCATCAAAAAGACAATTCTCGCTGAGCCTACCACTCTTGGTTCACCTTGAATTTCAATGCCTTTGTCCTTTAGCATATCCATTTTTTCATCAAGACTGTCCACCTTAAAGGCGATATGTTCAACAGGCCCCAGATCTCTACTGGTGTTTTCTTCTTTGTAAATGAGTTCAATAATTGTACCGTGCGCATCTAAAAATACAAGATTGGATGTTGGATACTTGTAATCCTTTAAAATCTTACAACCCAGCACTTCCGTATAAAACGTCTTTGATTTTTCTATGTCTTTTACCTTAATACCGATATGTCCAAACTTCATACGATCACTCCTTGTAAGTTCTAATCATTGTCTTTTCATACCGATTATAGCATAGTTGTACCACTTGGAAAGCATCCACTTATTATTTGTCATTCCTACTGCGTTTCACTGTGCCTTGATACTGCAAATTGAAAAAATAATCGGAAACCATAGCGATAACAACGCCCTGTGCCGCACCATTCCATACAGATTGACCTAATGAAAGTCCTGATGACTTCATATTGAGCACGAACCATGAAATAGATAAAACAGCGGATATGAACAGTAATAGAAAGGGAATGATCCAGTTTTCCAGGGCATCATTTTTCTTAAACACACTGCCAATATACCAAATAACAGGCACAAGTATAAATGTTTCTGGCCTTAAAAATCCAAGCAAATCTTGTAGTGTCATTGTCATACCTTCACCTCCTATAATCCCCTACCAAGCAACATTCCAATGAAGCTTGTCACAGCACTGGTTATGACAGCAATAACAAAAGCCCGCCTGTAAGCTTCTTGCTCACGAACGGGCGCTTCCTTCATATCTTTTAAAGCTTCTTTATTTTCATTGATCCAAACAGTGTTGGAACCCACTTTTTCATTGATTGATGTCATTTGCTCTGCAATAACACGCACTGTGGCTACAAGCTCCATAAGAAGGTCACTTTGCTTTTCAAGATCGTCGATTCTATGATGGGCCACTTTGAGCGACTCTGCAATTCGTGCGACCTCCCCTTCTTTTTTGCAGTTGTGGGATGGCATGGGTGACCTCCTTTTTATAAATTGACATACACAATCATGTTTTGAAACTATAAACCTAAACCATCTTTCTCCCTTAAACACATTTCTTATAAATACATTTTATGGTATATTGACATATGTAATTGATAATATAAAGGAGAATCCTATGTCCCTAAGTATAATCTCAACCATCATATTATTACTATCAGGCAACTTAACCACAGTGCCAGCACTTTCACCCCTTGATACTCAAATCGAATATTTTATTGCTTCGGAAAATCTTCATTCATTTGAAGATTCCAGGCAAGAAAATAAGTATATAAGTATGCTTGATGAAGCAGGATATTTACCACATTTGGGATACACACAATATACCAGTCATTCATCGAATAAAAATTCCATAGCAATTCATCGAGGCTTCAATCATGAATCTGACCATCTATTCTACTGGTCTCCACGGTTAGATGGAGAAGAAATCACACTTTATGATAGTTCAAACAACTTGATTCTATTCGAGTCAAGTAACGAAGGTTACATTACGACAAATAAGAACCAGTATGACGAAGTCAGTCGTTATAACGATGGACAATTGAACAACTATTTCATCGATTTAAGTCACTATAATCATGAGATACCAACACAGTTTAATATTGTTAAAAGCTATCATGATGTTCCCTATGATATAGATTGGTTTTTTCTAGACAGCTCTGAAACGCCACCTAGGAAATATAGCGAGCTTAATATCTCTGATTTGATTATTCAAGATATTCAAGTACCAATACCACTTGAAATTGTACTAACGCCTGATCCAATCCAAACCAACGAACTGGCAAAATCAGCAACGACCTATTTTAGTTCAACAAATCAGTATATTTGGTATGATGACAATAGTCATGTTGACCATACTATAATAACCGCCCACGCCACCATAGTTACTGATCTCAAGCCTCATAAATGGGATATGAAAATCATAGAATATACTGGACCAAGAAGCTCGCCTGATAAGAGGCTTATTGCAAAAAAAAACAATTCAAACAAAGGGTAAAGACCTCTTAGAATCCTTACAATTAAGTATTAGTCAAAATGAACCACTCGTTGACCAAAGTGCATTACCTGTTACAGACACCGAATACGAGCTACAAATTTTTCTTGATTCCGTATTATTTTCACAATCCTTTTTCCAAATTACCAAGGACGGCCAAGATATTTATAAAGAATAAATCAATAACATTGGATACTTTCGTTGAGGATTTCTTAAATCTCACACGAAATTTGATTTAGTATTGTAATAAAAGGATCTTGCTGATTTGCAAGATCCTTTTGTATGAAGTGCCCCTAATAGTTCCAATTAGAAGCCCAACTTCTTGTATCAGCATGTACAAAGTTTTTGGATGATGATGCTGCCACACCGTTAAAACTCCCTTTATATGCAACTCTACCATCTCTAGGATTAGGCAAATCGCAATGACCCGTTAAAATTCTATTTTTTATTTGATTATAACCAGCCATTGTTGTCATGTCAGCAGCATCACCATTTTGATGACGGCTTCCTTTGGAGGCACCTATCCCTCTATTGTGTAGCACGCATCTATAGCCCGATGTCACTGTAAAAGACGAATTAAAATATTCCCTCACCTTCTGCCATTCATCGATCATATCTTTAGCGACAATAATGGTATGTCCGCATTGACATGTCGCCACTCCATTATTAAAACCTCCACACTGAAACTCTCCCATTGTAAAATTGTCAGAAAGCTTCATACCACGGATCTCAGCTGAATTCCATCCGTCGATCCATGGTCCTCCAACAAAAATAACCTTATTATACTGAGGTTTTTCATTACCTATTGCTGTTGGTCTAACACTTGCATCGCACACTGTGTGGAAGTGTGGATCAAATATTTCGAGAACATTTTCCTTGTAATACACTAGATTTGCACCTAGTGCCTTAGAAAGTGTTTCCGGATCCACATACATTTTGCCCTCAATTTCAATAGCTGGCACATCGGATTTCGCATCAAACTCAAATCTACTCTTAAAATTATTATTGATCACCTTAAAGCTCCTACTATCATCAAAGAACTTAAGCGTATGTCCAAATCTTGTAATGCTGTTGCTACTAACCACACCACCGGCTATGCTTGCATACTCATCTAAACTGACTAAAAGGCCATGAGCAGTCTGGGTAAGATTTATTTCACCTATAAAATACTCATTTTCATCATATTCATATTTTACATCTGGTATACGTGCGGGATCAGCATAGAATTTGTACAATCTTACTTTTGTAGCTTTATCATACTTATTACAACTAGAGTGGTCCGTTTCATTTGAACTTCCAAATTTCAGCAGTGCGTATTTAGAATTGTTGAGATAGTTCGTATCATTAATCTGATCATCGCAATCAATTGTAATTTTTAAACCCAATTGACTAGCACCTTGTGCATTATTAATTGATTTGTTGGCAAAGGCTGTGCTTCATTTGTATAAAATCTGATCACTCGATAATTATTCAAACTCATTATGATCAACCTCCTCAATATTAGTCACAAGTATTACCATGTTCTCAGTGGCTTCAATTTTTTTCTGTTTCAATTATCATCATCTCTAAATCAAGATTTCTATTATCCATTTTTTATTCCTTTCGTAGCACCATATGCATCATGTAAATATATAGTTTGAATGACTTGCAAAATTCATTCAAGAATCCTCGCCATACAATATATGCTTAAAAATCAAGATTTTTATATAGGTATAACGAGGATGTATATTTGTAATTTTCAAGCGCATGAGCTTGGGCACATTCACAGATCTGAATTTTTTTATATTGACTTCAATATAAGAAAAGGTTGAGAATTCTCTCAACCTTTCATGTGCATTAATGCCTTTCCTTTTATATGCTGCCTATCCACTGGTCCAAAATTAGGGTCTCTACTGTCTATAGAAGCTTGTGTATTATCTCCTTTAAGAATGTATTCTTTTCTGCTATTTTGAAAACAAATCTCATCGATGCGCTTTACAACAACAAGCTCATTTTCTGACCCTCTTGGATAACTTATTTTACTCACAACAATATCCCCACACTTCAGATAGCAATACTTCAAAACAATCAGCCTATCACCACTTTTTAATGCAGGATACATCGATGCGCCCTGAACCTTAACAATGAAAAAGGCTTGCCTTATCATCAATGTGAAAAATAATAATGTGAAAAATAATTTTACCATCATTTTAAAACAGCACAGGATCAGCCGGATCAGGCTGCGATGGCACACCCACAATGTTAACAGCCTTCACCCATTTTGGTGCTTCATCTGTAATGTAGTGGTTGATGGTTTCATCGACAACCAGAACACCATTCATATAGACATGGATGTATTCTGGTTTCCAGTCCCCACCAATGCTCCAATCTGCCTCTTTCTTTTCAAGGAAAATGGATTCGATGTCTTCTGGCTTAAAATAATCTGAAGCCTTGTCAATATAAAGATAGAATTTATCCTCTTGGCCGGCTTCAAAGTCATTCACAGTCACACCACTCATCTTGCCATTTGATAGTTCAAACTTCTTTTGACTGCCGTCTTTAAAGTTGACACCAAAGTAGACATAGTCATCTGTGCCTGATCCAAAATCAGTTAGACTTTGAGAGGCTGTTTTAACAAGAACATGTAGGTTGCTCACAGGAGAGTCACTGCGACCAACATCCAGGTTCCATCTGTTCTTAAACTCAGAGTAGTCATCAGCCTGGGCTCCATTTAAAAGCATTAGGCATCTGCCTGCGCCGATTCAAATCCCTTAATCAGTCGGTCATAGCGCCCATTTTCACTCAAATACTGCTTGGCATCTGAGTAGCTTGTGTACTTGTATCCCACGCCTGTTTTAAGGGCCAGATGAAAAAGCTCCACCCAACTTCTCATTTCTGTGTCAGATGGTCTGCTTCCATGAATCTCTTCACACGCCTCTGCCAATAGATCAAAAGGCAGGGCCGATGCGCTTGAAAATCTAACTGCAATACCGGTTTCCTTGTAATCTTCTGGCGTATAGCCACCCTTTTCCACCCACAGAACAGGTTCAGCATTTTTTTCAAGAGCCATATGAAGAGGTCGGCCTTCAGGTTCATCAAGGTAAACGCCTGCTTCGGGATTTACGAAGATACCATGACAGCCCATGTCACCACAACAGTGGGTCACCCAGCCTGCAGCAAAGGCAATTTTCTTCAGGTCACCACTTTCAAGGGCTTTTTCAAGCATTGTTTTGCAGAAGTCCCCTGTTTTGAAATAGTGGAAATTGCACGACCACGGTGAATAGCCAAACAGCTCACCCACTTGAATGAGGCCAAGATCTGGCCCATTGGCTCCCCAAGCCGCAATGTCCTTATGGGCCTTCAGGGCCTCCTTGATAACCCCTTCATCCATTGTGTTTGATACGTTTTCCATTAAAATAAAGTGACTGCCTGGTTGAAAGGCATAACCTGTTTCTTCTTTAAGTGCTTTTCTCATAATTGTTTTAAACATAATTTAAACTCCTTCTATTCTTGTCTGTTGTTTTTGTTTTTTGAAGTTCTCACCATGTCAACCTTCCCTGTCAGGTATAGCGAGTTTTGTCTTCTTTCCGGAAAACTGCAAGGCGCAGTGTATGTATACAAAGAAAGACCAAAGCCGTCGCTTTGGTCCTGGTTTATTTTGCTATCATTTCCTGACACTAACATAGTACCACAGGAAAATTGAATTTTTGTCTACTCAATGTCTACTCTTTTAAGTTTGGGGACTTGCCCCACATCAAACCATTGGCCTAGGCCGTATAGAAGTGTGTCGAGCTGACCGATGGCCTGCTCGTGGTGCTTGTAACACGCCGCTCTTGAATAAAGAAGCTCGTCGCAGATGGTATTCCAGTCACACTCATCAAAATAACGCAGTTGTATTATCTCGCGCTGGACTGGCTTTAAATGACCCAGGCAAACTTCTATTGTCGTGATTTTATGTGTGTATAGTTTTATTTGACGGCAGAGCACATCGGCATACTCAATATTTCGAATGGCCGTGTCTTCCACCAGTCGAACAATTTTATTGGTCTTTGATGTAAACTCTTGATCATACTTGACCGATGTGATGCCATCATTTATATCCACTTCTTCAAGCATATTTTCTAAAAACTCAACATGTCCCTTTATCAAATTGTAGTTTGATAAAATCTTTACAACCGCATCATAATTTGGACTTTTTTTTGCCATTTCATTCCCTACTTTCTTTGTCTCGGCTTCTTCCATTCAGGTGTATTCGGCTCCATTGCCTCTTGCCCTTTAATCTGTGACCAGCCAAACTTTTTTTCTACATACGTGAATTTACAATAACTCTTTTTCACTGCAAATGTCATAAGCACAGCCGCCTAACTCTAGAGAGTCTATTTCTTAAATCCCAACGACTTATAAATAAACGCCGATGAACACTGAAAGTTTCCCATAATCTTTCTATCAACACTCTAGCCTGTCTTCAAATTTGTTTTCCCATAAACAAGAAAAGACCAAGCTCCCAGTCAGTTACCGCACTGGGACGCTTGGTCCGCTATGACAGATATAAAGTTCATATGCTTACATTTGGGGCATATTTTTGAGAGGACGCCCGCCACTTCTCCAAGTGTCTTTCCGCAACTTTCACACCGCACTTTTTCAAGACTTGCATGGTAGATTTCGAACTCTTCTTTGGTCAGATATTTCACCACTTTATGCATCACTCCAAACATTTTTCCGAACACGAACCGAACATGTGTTCGTATTTATTTTAATGCAATTTACTTATTTTGTCTAGTCCTAATTATGTCAATTATGACTACCACTTCTGCAAACCAAGTCCTATCCCCCCCCTGTATAGGACCTTTAAGATTATGCCACTTGCTGGTATCTCCCCACACTCCAAACAAATAGAGTCCTTTGCTGGTATTTTTCTCAATAACTTTTCAAACAATCTTTTATATAACTAAATGATGTCCAGTAAAAGTATTGAAAATAACTATACGGGGTATAAATACAAAGGAACAGCTTGTTGAACCATAATCACCGGGGGAAATTGGAGGGGATAACGTGAAAAGTATTCGTACGAAAATTATTATGGTTGTTATACTGAACATTCTTCTTGTCTCAGGAATTATTGGACTCACGTCCTTTTATGTTATTTACAACAGCAACCTAGACAGACTTGAACAAATTGAAAATCAATTGCGAACAGGTTACGACAACAACATTAAGGCTCAAGTCGAAATTGTCGTTTCTGAACTGGACGGGATTTATGAGCTTTATGAAAAAGGACAGTTAACAGAAACAGAAGCTCGAACCATATCAGCCAATGTCATCCGAAATGCCAAGTATGGAGACGGCGGTTATTTCTGGACTGATACCATGGAAGGTGACAACGTGGTTCTTCTTGGCAATGAAGATGTAGAAGGCACCAATCGTCTTGATCTTGAAGACACCAATGGCAATAAAATCATTCAAAACTTTATCGATGTTATAAAGGCAGACGGCGAAGGTTACAGCAATTACTACTTCCCTCGTGCAGGCGGTGACGTAGCGCTTCCAAAACGTGCCTATGTTAAACTTTACGAACCTTACGACTGGATTATTGGTACAGGAAATTATATCGACGACATTGATAATTTTATTGCAGAGGAAAAAGCCATTATTGACGCCCAGTTCACGAGTACAAGACGTCTTCTCTATGGTTTCTTAGCCCTTTCCATTCTTATTGGGGGTGTCCTCGCATGGGTGCTTAGCAACACGATCACAAAACCAATACTACAACTTTCTCAAGTTCTTGATAAAACCGCTAAACTGGATATTCAAGAAGATGCTGAGTCATTTAGCCATTTACTCAAATATAAAGATGAAACAGGCATTATCGCCCGTTCCGTGGGCAACTTGCGGTCTGTGCTTCGGGAAATCATTACGGAACTCAAGAAAGACTCTGTAAAACTCAATCAGTCCTCAAATGAACTCGGTGGAATTGTTCAAAGTGGTAAAGAAGGCATTGATGCCGTTGCCATGACAGTGGATGAATTTGCAAAAGGTGCTACAGAACAGGCCACCGATGCACAAACGGCTGCTGAAAATATGGGCCACCTTGCTGCTGAAATCAATGACAGTGTGGACAGTTCTTACAAACTTCGAGATTACACCGCCGAAGTTAGTAAAAACAACGAAGAAGGGTTTGCACTTATCCAGGACCTAAGTGGCAAGTTTAACTTAACCATTGAATCCAATGATAAGTTAAATAAAACGTTAATACGCTCTCAATCAAGTCATCATCAATTAGTGAAATCACAAACACCATTTACAGCATAGCTGAACAAACCAATCTTCTAGCACTCAATGCTGCTATTGAGGCCGCACGTGCCGGAGAAGCCGGTCGTGGTTTTGCCGTGGTTGCTGATGAAATTCGTAAACTTGCTGAGCAAACATCCCAGTCCACTGGACAAATCAATGAAATCATTACAGAAATACTCAGTGAAATCAATGCCACCACTGAGAATATGGAACTGGCCACAGATTCCATCAACTTGTCCAGTGAAGTTATGGACAAGGTCAAAGCATCGTTTGAAGCCATTGAAGAATCCATGGCCAATACACTCAGTCAGCTTGATAATATTTCAGCCAACATTAATAACGTCAACAACAATAAGGACGAGGCAGCCAACTCCATCCAGGGCATATCAGCCATCACAGAAGAGAACGCGGCCTCTGCTGAAGAAATTGCAGCCACTATGGATACCCAGACAGATCTTATGATCGGCATTCAGGAAAATGCTTCTGAAGTTCTTTCCATCTCTGAAAAACTTGATGGTATCATCCAGAAGTTTATAATTTAAGGTGACTTGACCATTAATAAGGTGACTTGACCATTAATAAGGTGACTTGACCATTAAGATGAGAGTTTCAATCAAATATTAACCAATAAACCCGAATGACTAAGGTCCCTTTTAATAGGGGATGAGTCATTCGGGTTTTATATTCCCTCTCTATCATGTATGCTTAATTTAGGTCAGTCAAATTTGAACTTTATCAATTATACATGCTTAATAATCACATCTCTATCAATGGATATGAGGGGACTATGAATCATGTTTTCAAGCTCGACGATTTTAAATTGTCGTTCATCATAAGTCTTTAGTATCAATATAAGGAGGACACCTATAATGACAGCACTCATTTTTTTTGATATCAACGGCACCATTATCAAAAGGGACAGCCGCACTGATATCCCTTACGGAAAGGCTGTTGACGAGTTTCTTGGACTGGAGAATGGCATGGAGGGCGTGGACACGTCCGCTCGTTCTGATAAGGACGTCTTCATGGAAGTTCTTGAAAAAACGGACAGGACTTTTTCACAAGACCTGTGGCAGGGCTTTATGAAAACATACACCAAACATCTGGATGCCTTTAAAACAAGCGATGTATGGCGTGAAAATGTGGACGCTTGCTCTTTTATCGACAAACTTTCAAAAACAGGCCACAAACTTTCCATGATCACAGGCGAACTCTGTATCGGTGCCCAGTATAAACTTGAAAAGCTTGGTGTTTGGAAGCACTTTCCGACCGGTGGCTTTGGAGAAGATGGCCTAAAAAGGTTTGATATTGCCGATACCGCTTTTGAAAAGGCCAAGGCTCTATACGGCCAAACTTACGATGAAATCTATGTTATTGGAGACACTTGCCTGGATATAAAAACAGCCCGCCACCTCGGCGCAAAGGTTATATCTATTACCACAGGCTCTAATACAAGACAAGAACTCAAAGCCTTAGAGCCTGACTATATCATTGACACATTCTCTGAAATTGAAGGCCTGTTCATATAGGCTGTATTAAAAAAGACCCACTATGTATGTCAGGCGCTTTCAAAATTACATATCTATACCCTCACTAAACCATATATAGAATTTTTGATTCTTTAATATCTGTATATGGTATAGCGAGGGTGCTTAAATGATATTTTGCAAGTCGCTCATGTTCTATAAACATTCATAGGGGGTCTTTCATATATACTTTTTTAATTTACAATACACCCACGCCCTTATTCTTTAAGCGCTAAAATGATTTTTTCAAGAATCTCATCTGCTCTTTCGTTTGGCACCTGACATGTTCCGGCATTTCTGTGACCGCCACCACCATACTTGAGCATAAGCTCACCGATATTGGCATTTGATGTTCTATTAAAGATGGATTTCCCAACTGTAAACACCGTATTTTGCTTTTTAAGGCCCCAGATAACTTGGATGGATACATTGGAATCAGGGAATAAGGCATATTTCATAAAACGGTTGCCTGGATAAATGGTCTCTTCATCTTTAAGATGAACCACCAAGACATTGTCATGCATTTCACCGCAAGTCTGGATCTGATCCTTAAACTGCTCCTCATGCTCAAAATAAAGTTCCACACGTTCCCTTACATCTGGAAGCTCTAAAATATCCTCAATATCATGATCCTTACAGTAGTCTATAAGCTCCATCATAAGATTATAATTTGAAATCCTAAAGTTTCTGAAACGACCAAGGCCTGTTCTAGCATCCATTAAGAAACTCAACAATTCCCATCCTTTAGGATTGAGGACATCATCTTTTGTAAACTGGGCTGAGTCCGCCTTGTCAACAGCTGAGATCATATCATCCCATTTGACAGGAAACTGGTCATGCCCTCCAAAATGATCATACACAACCCGTGCCGCCGATGGAGCATCTGGATCAATAATATGATTGTCCTTCTTTCCTTCATTTCTAATGGTTTCACTTAGGTGGTGATCAAAGGCCAAATGCACGCCTTCTACATAGGGAAGATTCGTCGTAATATCTCTGTCGGTAACGGCGATCAGCCCGTCTTGCATGTCTTTGGGATGAACAAACTTTATATCATCAATCATCTCCAGCTTTTTTAGTAACACCGCACACACAAGTCCATCAAAATCGCTTCTTGTAATGAGTCTGAATTTTTCAGCCATTGTATCCTCCTTAGTAAATTAGCCGCTTTCAAAACAGGTGCATACCATCTCTATACGATCATGGGTCTTTTTCATTTAAAAGGTATAGAGGCGTCATATGTTTTATATTTCGAAAGTTGCTCAATTGATCGTTTATATAATTTGAATATGTTCTCTCTTTATATATACACTCATACATATATTAGATACCATTTTTCTAAGAATGAAAACACAATCCCGAATTATTATGATGTAAGATCCCTTTTGTTTATTTAAGCTTGAGCACAACTGGACAGTGGTCGCTGCCCTTGGTCTCCATATGTATATCAGCATCTTCAAGACGGCCTTTGAGACTTTCTGATACAAGGAAATAATCAATTCTCCACCCAGTGTTGTTTTCACGAGCATTTCCCATATAAGACCACCATGAATACATGTCCTCTTTATCTGGATAGAAATACCTAAATGTATCAATAAAGCCTGAGTCAAGTAGGGTCGTCATTTTAGCACGCTCTTCATCTGTAAATCCAGCATTTTTATGATTGGCTTTGTCATTCTTAAGGTCGATTTCTTTGTGCGCCACATTTAAGTCCCCGCAAACGATAAGACCTTTCTCTTCCTTAAGTTTTAAGAGATAATGTCTGAAATCATCTTCCCAAACCTCTCTATAATCAAGTCTTTCAAGGCCTCGTTTAGAGTTCGGTGTATAAACTGTAACCATATAAAAGTCTTCAAACTCCAGGGTAATCACACGACCTTCTTTGTCGTGTTCTTCTATCCCAATACCATAAGAGACACTTAAGGGCTTTTCTTTCGTAAAAATTGCTGTTCCAGAATACCCCTTTTTCTCAGCTGCATTCCAGTACTGATAATAGCCTTCAAGGTTAAGGTCTACCTGTCCCACTTGGCATTTAGTTTCTTGCAGGCAGAAAATATCCGCATTCATTTCCTCAAAATAGTCCATAAATCCTTTTTTTAGCGCGGCTCTAATGCCGTTCACATTCCAAGATATAAGTTTCATTTCAAACCCCTTCCTACATATTTTTATGTAATGCCCACACTTGAGCCTTGTTCTCAATTTTCAATTATATTATAACAAAATTCCCCGCGTTAATTGGCTACCAACAACTGAATTTCTCCTGTTTTTCCAACCTGTTTTTTCAAAATGACCGGTACACACACCCAGTCTTTTTTATAGTGGTCAGTACCACAGCTCGGACCATCCTTCCATGGTGTTTAGCAAACCACCTGTGACATAAAAAGAAGGGGATGCTATACAAAACATCCCCTCAGTTTATAAAACCATACAATCGTGGTTAGGCGTAATCTAGTCTTCGTCTAGGTAAGACCATTTAGCCCTTGATTTTTTTAATGATGCTTGCTGCCATCTCTTTCGTCACTGTGTCCTGAGGTAAAATACCGCGTTCACTGATCTGAACAACCCCGAGTTCCACCATGAGGGCCATCTGATCATCTGCCCAAGTTGCCAACTCATCGCTGTCATTGTAAGCAGAAAGACTGTCGGTTAAGCCTTCGTTGAGTTTTTTGTCGTCATAAGCCACCATGGCATTGGCGAGAATAACCGTCATTTGTTCTTTGGTCATATTGCCGTCAGGGTTGAAAGTGGTCTCTGAACTACCGGAGATTATGCCTTTGGCATAAGCCGAAGCGATTTCCACTGCATGCTCATTATCTTCCCCTAAATCCTCAAATGGCGCTTCTGCTTCATCATTTGTAAGACCATACGCACGTGCCACCCATGTTGTAAACTCTTCACGGGTAATGGCCTGTTCAGGATTAAAGTTTTCTGTTTCATCAATAACGCCCTTGCCAAGAAGTTCATTGATTTCCGCCTTGGCCCAAGATGTGTCCACATCATTAAACTGCTTGTTGGACTGCATAACTGTGTACTGGCTCAAAGAGATCCTATTCGTCTTGACCGTATTTGTCACAGGATCAAAAACACCACCAACCGGTTCCCACTGTCCAGTTTCCTCATTGAGTCTGAAAACACTAATAAGCGACGGATTGTATTCTTCATCAAAAAATTCAAATTCGCCCAAGTCAAATGCTATTTCCACAGGCTCATCCAACACTTTCTTTTCCTCGCCACCTACAAAAATTTCTACATTTGAAGTGTAACCTGACTTAAAGGTGATATTATCTTGTTGATCTGTAAAACTCACATCATTAAAGCCCAGGTCTACAAGGAGTTCATTGTCATCATCAACACTATCCTGAATGATACTGTCATCTATGACAAGTTGGGTTCCACCAATCTTCACGCCCACTTTATCAACTTCCGCACCCTTTAATTGATCCACAAGTGTTTTATTGAGCGGCACTTGTACGGCATCATCCACTCGATCTGCCGATAGGGTTACCTTGAGCTCAAACTCACGAACATTTTTCTCACCGTAATATCCATCAAAGCCCCTTTAACTTTTTTAAAAGCTTCTGCAGAATCCGTCACTTGAGTCTGTAAGGACACTGGATCAAATTCAACTTTCGTTTTATTTCCCACTTTTTTCTGTTTTCACTTCCGGCTTAACTTCACCCACCTTGTTGATTACACCCTGGGCAAAGTCACCCACAGAAACATTCATTTCAACGCTTTGGTTAAGACCCTCGTCTTGAACTTTTTTTACACCACTAATAAAACTTTCTGTAATGCTTGAAATGTTGTCTTTGTTTTCGATCTTTTGAATGGACTGGGTCATGACCCCTGCCATATCCACAAGTTTTTCTTCAACTAGGGACTTGTTGGTAATATCCTTAGAGGCCTTATTGAGGGCGTCCACTGTTTTTATATAATCTTCAAGTGCAGGAACAAGAACGGTTTCATCCTCAATATTGCCTATGTTTGTCTCAATAATTTCAAAGGTCTTTTTTGACCTGGTCCCTAACTATTTTTTCCTCTGTGTTATTTAAGACATCACTCACAGAATTCGATAGGTCTTTGACATTTGTTGCAGACTCTTCTTGCGATACCCCCTCCATATCAAAGGCTTCATCGAGTGGGAATGTTCTAACAGTCAATTCTGGGTTTGTCAACTTCTTATGATTCACATAGGAAACAATAAACTTGTCTGCATTATCATTGTAGTGCACATTGATGTCGGTTAAATAGCCTTCCACTTCAACCAGAACATCTGGTTCTTCTTCAAATTTTACACCGCTTGCATTGATTTCCTGGGCGTATATATACCCCTTTGTGCCAACAGATTCTGACCAAGCGATCAGCATTGTGCCTTCCTTATTCACACCGATATCCAGTGTGTTCGTATCATCTAGCAGGTTGGCGGAAAACTCCACAACGGCATCTGATGATTTTCTATAACGCCCTAGCAAGTAGTGCTTAGAATCATTAATATGTCGCCAAATGACAAAGTCTGAATCTTTTCTGTCATTAAAGACAGTCTTAGGATCTCCAAGCTTGGTTAATGTCGACACCATGCTGGATGTTGAAGTGCTTCCAGTTACTTGAATCACAACATAGCTCAGTGTTTGGGACCCAGGTGACCCGTACTGGCCTACAAGTAAAAAGTTTTTTGCATCTGGATTGTATATAAGGTCAAACTCATCAAACACATTCTTATCTGTGTCAAACTCGATGGCCTTTGATCCGCCCAGTTCTGCATCCACAATAACACCATCCACAACCACTTCGAATTCATTTCTTACATTCCATACTATGGCATACTGGTCTGTTGTTGGGCTATAGGCCGCCTTAGGACTGTCATGGGATTCAAAAGGACCCAGTTCTGGATCGAACATAACCGTCTCTGTTGCCTTTTTACCTTCAGCATCAATAACCACACCGTACACACGTCTGGCTGTACTAATACCATCATTCCATACAACTAAAAAAACATCCTCTTTTTCATTGTATGTCACATATGGATTCTCAGGCATGTTTCTTGATATACTGGCAATTGTAAAACTCACACCTGTTTTATTGCCATCTGAATCAAGCCATTGGCCCCTAATGGAACTGGCCAGAGCCAAGTCATTGTACTCCTGATAGACAGTTAGGTATTTTTCTTGGTCTGGTGAATAGGCTGTCACTGTGCTGTATTCTCCTGACAATTGACGAACCGCACTTGGCGCTGGATAAACCCGGTTCGAATCACCGGCAAATCCAACTGGTCCAAACATGGACACAATAAGAACGATCACCATAAACAGAGATCCTGTTCGTTTTAGATGATTTAAGCCAAACATAATACATCCTCCCTTACCTTTCATCTGCACCCTTTTGTCCACTAACATAAAATCTTCATAGCCCTTTTCAACTCATAGGTGAACGCTAAGTTCCCAACAAGCTATTCCCTGCCAACTTTGTCGACAGAATGTAGTGCCCCTAGGGGCTTTTTTATAAATCAGGCGCTTGCAAAATATATAAAACCCGGAACATTCATAACAACCACATGGAGCACATGCATTTTGTCTGAATATTCCGGGTCAAGTTATTAGCCATATATTTTTTTGAGAATAGATGCCGCTTCTTCTTTTGACAGTTCTTGCTTTGGATTAATGGCGCCACTTTCTCCATCAATGACACCCAACTCAATCAGAAGGGCAATGTCATCGTCTGCCCAGTCAGAAATCAAGTCTGCATCTGAAGCCGATGCCAGCACACCCCGCACTTCCTCATTGAGTTGCTTGTCGTCATACTGGGTCATTGCGTTTGCCAGTATGGCTGACATTTGCTCCTTGGTCACTGAACTATCTGGATTAAAGCTTCCGTCTCCACCACCTGAAACGATGCCTGCATTATATGCAGATGCCAGTTCTTCATAATGTTCACTGCTTTCATCAACATCAGTGAATGGCGACTCGGCCTCATCATCAACAACGCCGTAAGCCCTTGCAACCCATGTTGTAAACTCTTCACGACTGATTTTTTCTTCTGGGTTGAAGTTTTCCGCTTCATCTATAATACCTTTACCCAAAAGTTCATTGATTTCATCTTTTGCCCATGAATTTTCTACATCTGCAAAGGATTTGTTGGACTGCATGACCGTATACTGGCTAAGGGTCAGTCTATTGGTCCTGACTGTATTTGTAACAGGATCATAACGTCCACCCACAGGTTCCCATTCATCCGTTTCTTCATTGAGCCTGAATATGGATAGGGAGGATGTCTTATAATCTTCTTCCCAAAACTCAAAATCATCGACTTTAAACTTAAGTTCAACTGGTTTGTTGAGTTTCTTGCGTTCTTCTTGGTCTAAGAAAACTTTTACGTCTGTCACAACACCTTTTTTAAAGTTGACCTTTTCATCACGAACCTCAAAGCCCTGGTCGCTAAAGTCCATATCAACAACGATTTCAGGGGGTTCTGCACCCTCTTCTAATTCTTCGGCATAAACTTCCTTTTTGAGCTTTACAGTTGTTCCACCAACTGCAACACTTAGGGCATCCACACCAGAAGCATTCAGGGTATTGATTGTTTCTTTGTCAATCGGGACTTGTACCTTATTTGAAACCCGTTCCGTTACTAGGGTCACTTCAAAGTCAAACTTTCTAACATTTTCAGCACCGTAGTAATCATTAAATGAGTCAGAAAGCGTCTTGAAGTTGACAGCCTTTTCGGCCACTTTTTGGGCCACTTCCGCCTGATCAAAGCTGACTTTTGACACATCGTCAACCACTTCAACCGTTTGCTTGACCTTGACCTCACTAACCTTTGTAAGAACTGACTGGGCTAGGCTTGCAACCTTATTTTTCACTTCCGCAGTCTTTTTGACATTTGTGTCTAGTTCCACTTGTTTAATTTGGTCAATCACCTTCTTTGTCACATTGACAATGCTTTCATCACTGGTGATTTTCTGAATGGATTTTGTCACAACATCACTAATTTTGACCACTTGAGATTCAACCCATTTTTCCTGCTCTGCCTGTGCGGCTTCATCAGTAGGGTCAGCCACATTCAGTTTTGTTATCACATTCAGGGTATTGATGTAGGAATCAAGGGCCCCTGTTAAGGCAGCTTCATCTTCAATAGAATCAATGCTTCTTTCCATAGATTCCAGATACTCTGTGGCCACATTGGCTGACATAGACGGTTCCGCTGAACTTAAAGCATTTGATATGGTGTTGGCTAAATCTTCAATCTCCTGTCTGGTGTTATTGTCTTGTTCGTTTTGTGTGCTTGTGCCTGAAGTGCTTGTGTTATTTGTTGTGTTCGTGTCGTTATTATTGTCATTATCCCGGCGGTCTGGACGAACATCGTCATTTCTAATTGTAATTGTTATGACAGACCGCTCACCAATATAACCTTCAATGTTTGCAGTGATTTCCACTGCAAAGACTTCATTCAGCTCCACAACACTATCTTCAATGGTTGGTATACTTATGGTCTTCTCTGTTTGACCCGCTTCAAATGTCACCGATCCGCTTAAGGTCGCCACATCAGATGACCCTGCTGTTCCATGGGTCAAATCATAGTAGATTGTAATATCTTTTTCATAAGGCTCACTCAGGGTCAGAACCACAGTTGCTGTGTCACCCTCGTTCACACTAAGAGTGGATAGATCAAATTCAACGGTTGGCACGTCGTTGTCATACAGGGTCACCACTGTATCAACCATACTGCCTAGTACTGCATTGCCCGTCGGTTGAGTAAGGGACACTGTAAAGGTTTCATCTGTTTCCACCTCGTTATCATCAGTACTTGATATTGTGATTGTTTGCACCGTTTCACCCGGTATAAAGGTGAGTGTGCCGGACTGGATTGCATGGTCTAGTTCACTTGTTGTTCCAGTGATTGTTTCATAAGATACTGTATCTGTGCCCGCAGTGCTTCCTGTACGTACTACGGTTAGGGTCACATCTTGACCTTCTTCAGCCATGGCAGTTTCTGATGCAAAGTTCATGGTTGAGTGCCCGTCATTATCACTTATGGTCACAGTCAATGTCTTCTGCGAGCCTAGAATAGACTCACCGGCAATGCCATTCAAGGTCATTTTAAAGTCTTCACTGTTTTCAACATCTGTGTCATCAATTGTTGATACCACAATTTCCTTAGATGACTGGCCAGGTTCAAAAGTGACGCTTCCACCCGTATTGATATAGTCTTCTTGACCTGCGCTTCCGGTTGAAAAAGTGTATGTCACTTCATCGGTCCCCAGTTGATTGCCCATTCGTATTAGAGTCACAACCAGGTCCTGGCCTTCTTCCACACCCATGGCATCCGTAGCAAATTCTATTTCATCATTAATATCTTTTATAGTGACACTTGTTGTGTCAGAACTGCCTATGCTTGCTGTTCCTGATACACTTGTTAAGGTCACCGTAAAGCTTTCATTTTCCTCATGTAGGCCATCATTAATGGTTGGAATTTCAATTGTCTTTTCCGTTTCATCCACGGCAAATGTTAGGGTACCAGATGGCTCTGTATAATCTGATCCACTGCTAGTTTGGTCACTTAAAACATAGGTCACTGTATCTGATCCACTTAAGTCATCACCAGTCTCTTGACTGTAACCGAAGCTGTTTGACCCTCCTCAACAGATATGGATGTTTTGTCCATATTGATTTCAGGGTCTTGATTTGGGTCAACAGGGTCAGTTGTCGAAACATCTAGGTAGGCCACTCGAATGACTCCACCACTTGTCGACATATGACCATAGGCCACCAAGTAGCCTTCTGATTCATAGTCATAGGCTGCGCTGATCCCATCAAATGGTTCAACGTCTGAATCCACATTCATAGCGTTTCTGTCAAAGACGCCTTCATCTGATATTTCTTGTGTCTTAACAAAGTATGGTACAGCATGACTATTTATTTTTTCAATCCAGAATAGACGCATGTTGATTAGGTCCATGAAAGCCGATGGATCGCCACCGCTTTCTTCTTCAGAAGTGGCCAGGGTCACTGCACTTCCAGAAGTGGTCTTGTACTGACCCACTATGCTGTTTGGATTTGTGTCTTCTATCCATAAAACGTAGTCATCTTCCACACGGCTATTGTGTGAAATGACTGGATCCTTCTGTCCATAGGTGGAATAAGTCACACCAGTTTCTGGCGTAGTTATCGTGCCATCACTGTCCACTGTCACATAAACCACTTGAGGCTTCTTGTCATCAACCGCAACATAGGTTACAACAAATTCGCCTGAGCTTGAATTGTAAATCACCTTAGGGTCGTGGCTTTCTTTTGAACTATCGAGTGGAAGACTTGTAAAGCTACGGTCACCGTCAAAGAGGACGCCCCCTATACCTTCTTGATAAAGTTCAAAATCATAATATTCCCAAGCCATTAAATAGGTGTTTGTCACCTTATCATGGGCGGCAGTGACTTCATCGTGCTCCTCGTAGGCACTTGTGCTTATGCGCGTATCTGCAATAATTTCTGTTCCATCACTATCAAGGACTTTAAAATGAGCTGTTGGCATACCTTCATAGTCTTCTATCCACATGATTAGAAACTCATCATCTACCTGGTTGTAGACAACTTGAGCGTCTGCAGGATATGTGTCTGACATTTCGACAATGTCAAAATCCTCACCTATTTTTTCACCTGTATTATTATAGAAACGCCCTATTATAGCGCTTCCGCCAAAGCTTTCATCGTAGTGCTCAAACACAAGGAGGTAGTTGTTTAAAACAGCTCCATATGCCACATCTGGCTCATAGTCCCCTGTTCCTAGGTCCATTTCATCTTCAACAATTGTTACCACCGCTGTATCATTGTCAATCATAGCACCACTTGAGGCATCCGATAGGATCACGTTAAAGGTTTCGTCACCCTCGTAGGTTCCATCCCAAGCTGTTTGCACAGTGATCGTAGCAATATCCTGCTGGTCTTCAAAGACCAGGGTGCCCTTGTCGTATACATAGTCGCTTTCAATGGCTGTGCCAGAAGTCACTTCATAACTCACGCTGACACTACCGGTCAAGTCCCCTGTTCTATCGACGTAAATTGTAATTGGCATGCCTTCCTCAACAATATAGTCCATTGTCGAATTTATGGAAATGGTGGTCGTTGGTGACTCAGCACCGTCGTTATCTGTTATTGTGACGATGGCCACCGTGTCTGTTTTAAGCGCCCCATTTCCAGTCAGATTGGACAGTGTCACTTCAAAGCTTTCCACTTCCTCTTCATCACTATCATCAAAGGTTGGTATGGAAAGTGTGTAGAACTGCTGTCCATTTGCGAAAATGGCTGTCCCAGAAGTGGTCTCCACTGAGTAATCAGACCCGTTAGTCGTTATATCTTCAATGGTGTAGTCCACACTGATTTCACCGTCTGTTGCCCCGTGTCTTTCTATAACCAGGTCTGCTGTCGACCCTTCTAAAACATTCAGACTAATATCTTCAAAGTCAACGTCTCCATTGTCAAAACTGCCATAATGGGAAACCGCCAGTTGCCTATCGCCACCAAAGGCTGGTGTAATAACGTAAGCTATCAAGTAACTTCCACGTCCATTTGATGCAGCTGCTATGCTGTCCGGCAAGTCATTCGAGCTGTGTATTGATCCACTGTCTAGTGTCGAACCCGTTTCGTCCATGAGCTTGAAGAAAACATCATTGGCATTTGTGTCCATGCCACTTACACTTCCGCCAGTCCACAGGGCCATTATTTCATCAGATGTCTGGTCTTTTGCTAAGACGGCGGACCGATCTCCCACATAGACATTGTTTGCTATGACAATGGCTGAATCTGAGGTGGTCTTGTAAGCACCGTATAATTCAGAGGTGTCTTTATTGATCCAGGTCACAAGTTCATCATCAATAACTGAATTGTGAACAAGGCTTGGCTGTAAATGAAATGGTGATGTGTCAGATGTATCTCGTGACACATTCGTGTCCGTTGACTGGATGACACCATACTTGGAAAACTCACTATAGTAGATTTCCTTGTGGGCATCTCCACCAGTCAAGGTGCCTGTTTCCATTTCATAAGCAAGTGTATAGCTGTAATTGTTGCCATTATAAGAAAGGTCAAGATTGGTCCCTACATTTTCATCTGGTATGCCAAAGTCAATTTGGGCATATGGGTTTAAATCAGGCTCAATAATATTGCCTTCTAAAAACTTGTAGCCGTCTTCACCGCTTCTTCTCCAAACGACTGCATAGGCGTTGTTGTCCTTACTGTAAGCCACCTGGCAAATTCTCTTGATTCCATTTCAATATAATCACTCATAGCTGCCTGGGCCTCGTCGAGGTAAGTCACACTTCCAATAACATTGCCACTGGAATCTAGGCGAATGCCTTCAACTCGATCTGTGGTCCCATCGTATCTGGACCAAACCACTAGAAACTCATCTTCTATACTGTTGTATGCAACTTTTGGTCCTGCAGGATAGTCTGATCCATCCGGGTACAATTCAAGGGTTGATCCAGATGGCATACCATCATAAGTGAAAAACTGACCATAGATGCCTGCTGTTTCATTGGTCGAACTGGATGCCTGATAAACCACAAGATACTCATTGGTTTTTGAACCGTATGCGACATCTGGATCTATCCTATTCAGAGGCATAGCTGTGCCATAAGCATCAAATGCAATTTTTATACTTGAATTCACGCCGTCTTGATCAGAGGCAGAAAAATCCGCCCCGAATATTTCAGTGAGGGGGATTTTGAACTCGTATATTTTATGCTCATAATTCACCTTATTGGTGTATGTGAAGGCAGGGCTTCCCCACACCTTTTGGTTTTCTGAAACTTTAAACTGCTTTACACCGATTGGTGTATCTATATATACAGAGGCATAGTCCTTGTCACCATCCATGGTGTTGTCTGGTGTAAAATCCAGTGCCGCGTATAGGTAGTTGTCATCATTCATAACCCAACCATAGGTGTATCCTCTTGGATGGCCAGAACCGGGTATATCATATTCTTTAAAAAGGTATGGGGATGCATCAAGACCTTCAATTTGTCCATCGACTGGGTTTTGCCCTAGAAGGCTGTTCAGTTCATAAACATAAAACTCAGACCCCGAGTGCATCCGGATTCCCTTGTTTTCCTTGGGATATATAAATGGGGCCTTTCCAATGACTTCTGGTTCAATTCGACCACTGAAATCTATGTTCTGACTTATATCTATATCAGTCAGCAAGACTTCAATGCCGGATTCAAAGACTTCAATGACATCATTGTCTTTTTCTTGTAGTTTATAAAATAGTTCTGTTTGAGGTTGCAGGGATGATAGGGTGCTTTGACCTATTCCAATGTGGTCTAGATGTGACAAGCCCCCTCCATGCTTTATGAACCTAAGGGTAAGTGATTCATTTTCCCTAATATCAGATGCTAATGGTAAAGCATAGTCCCGAATATACTTATCCATGGCAACAAAGCCCAGTGATGTCCACTGCGCCCCCTGAAGAACTTGAACTTCCATAACCCCACTTGGACTTTCCAAATTTATAAGGGTTTTCTACGCCTTCATTTTCAGTGAATGACATGGCATAAGCCCCTGGAAAAGTCGTCCCAATCATGTTCACAATAAGCAGAATCACAATGAGAATACTCCCCCGACTGAGTACACTACGCTTCATATCAATGCCCCCTATCCCTTTTACGAATTTAATCCTATCTTCATATATATCCACTTTTTGAATAGGGCAACGACTTATTATGTTTTTAGACATTAATAAATCTAAAGTTTATGGGGATTGAAGCAAACTGTTATCACTACAGAAATATCTTCTTTTCTGTAATGATAACAAAGTGAAATTCTAGGCTATCAATCAAAAAAGAGGCATATGAAAAAGCCCAAGAATAGGGACTTCGTCTTGGACTTTAAATACTAGCAGTTGTGTAACTTATCAAACATCAAAAGCATATATATAGGTCAGAAAACAGGCCATAAAAAACCAAGAAAACAATTATAATCAAGGTTCAATTATAAGCAAGGTTCAATTATAAATAAGGCTCAATGGCTGAGAGTATTTTCGCCTTCATATCTTCTGAAAGGTCGTCTTCTTCACTAAGAGAGTGCCTGTCCATGTCGATTCGAACCTTTGGACACAGGTCAAAGCTTTCATACCAGGCCTCATAATTCCGTCTTAAATCCTGCATGTAGTCTTTTGGAATCATGTCAGCTTCACTCGACCGGTCTCGAATGCGGATTCTTTCCATAGCCGTGTCCACGCTGACATCTATGTATATTAGTAGTTGGGGCGGTTTTATATGCATGAGCATATTATGGAGAAGCCCCTTATAAATACGAAACTCATCCCGGCTCATTTGGCCCCGTTCATGGATGGTCTTGGCAAAATTTCATCACCATATATGGAACGGTCAAAAATAGCTGACTGACCACTGCTATCCACCTTTTTTATGTCACGAAAACGGTCATTTAAAAACATGACCTGTATAATAGCACTCCACCTCTTCTGGTCTGCATAAAACCGATCAAGCATCCGCTGGGCAAGTGCTCCTTTTTCATCATCAAGAAGTTCTTCATAAACCGGTATATTAAGGGCCTGACTTAGAAACTTGGCAACTGTACTCTTGCCGGCTCCAATAATTCCATCAACAACAATAGCCATATTCCTTTCAGCTCCTTTATTATAGTATCTTGTTTGATCTGTTGAAGTAAACTCGAACATAACTAAACCTCAATTCTGAAATCTTTAGCCTTCATATCGTCAAATGCTTTTTGAATGATTTCTCTAAGAACATTGATTTCAATATCATCTAGTTTATTGATGTACAAACAGCCTTTACCGACCTTGTGTTTTCCAAGTCTTTTTAGTAGGTCATCGAATTTATAAAGACCAGGCATAATATATACCGACAGATTCTGTTTTCGCGGTGAAAAGCCTGTCACAAACCAGTCTGCTTCACGCCCCGACTTGGTTTTATAATGATAAGAACCGTAGCCCACTATGGCATCGCCCCACATACAAGGGACTTCCTTTGTCACGTCATTCATTATTTCCAATAGTTTTAGGCTATCTTCCCTCCGTTTTTTATGGTCGAGGGATTCTAGAAAGTCTTTAACATTTTTCGAATTTTTCTTCGTCTTGAGTTCTGTCATTTTACCACCTCAGTTTTTCAAAGTCCGTAAGTATGAGACTAGTCATTCTTATACCCAATCTTTTACACATTCTAATAGGCTTTGACAAAATAAAAGGCCATAAAAAACAGCAGCCGAGACACGTGTCTCGGCTGCCAGGGTAGAGCCCCCTATTTTGAATAATTGTAAACTGGTTTACAATATATATGCTTATTCATTTTTCCAAGGGCTTTGATCAATACTTTGGGTCATGTCTACAATTTCTTGCTTTGGCAAGCTAATGCCGATGGTCTCCCGAATAATATCTTCCACACTTTCAAGGAAAATAAAGGTCACATCATTTTTAACCTCTTGTGGGACATCATCCAGGTCTTTTTTATTGTCTTTTGGAAGAAGAATACGCTGAATGCCTGAGCGATGGGCAGCAATGACCTTCTCCTTGATGCCTCCAACAGGCATAACTGCACCTCTTAGGGAGATTTCACCTGTCATGGCCAGTTTAGGGTCAATTGGGTGGCCTGTTACAAGGGAGGCCAATGTGGTAAACATGGCCACTCCAGCGGATGGACCGTCTTTAGGTGTGGCGCCTGCGGGCACATGAATATGAATATCTTCTTTGTCCATATCAAAGTGTCTCATATACATGGCCAGTCGTGACCGGATAAGACTCTGGGAAATACGGGCAGACTCCTTCATGACATCGCCAAGTTGCCCAGTCAAAATGAGCTGTCCTTTACCCGGCATGTGGGCCGCCTCAATAAAGAGTATGTCGCCCCCAACCGGTGTCCACGCAAGTCCTGTTACAACCCCTGGCGGGTTCATTTCGCCAACCCTGTCATACCTTGCAATTTCATGCCCGAGTATATCCCTTAACATACTTTCCTTAATGGTGTAAGGCAGGTCAACAGCACCGGTAACGATCTTTTCAGATGATACCCTGGCCACCTTTGCCAATTGGCGCTTAAGGCTTCTCACGCCTGCTTCTCTTGTATATTTCTCAATGATCTGACGGAGAGCGTCATCTTCAATTGTGAGTTGGTCGTGGGTCATGCCATGGTCTTCTAAGACTTCAGAAAGTAAGTGGTCCTTGGCAATATGAAACTTTTCAAGACTTGTATAACTTCCCACTTCTATAATTTCCATCCGGTCTCTTAAAGGGCCTGGAATGCTTCGAAGTGAGTTGGCTGTGGCTATGAAGAACACATCTGACAAGTCGTAGGGCACATCTAAATAGTGGTCAGTGAATGTGTCATTTTGTTCTGGGTCAAGAACTTCCAGTAGGGCACTTGCTGGATCTCCACTTGCAGATGCCATGAGCTTATCCACTTCATCCAGAATGAAAACTGGATTTTTTGACCCCACACGTTTCATGCCCTGAATAATTCGCCCTGGCATGGCCCCAATATAGGTTCTTCTGTGACCTCTAACTTCGGCCTCATCACGGACACCACCAAGGCTTATGCGGACATATTCTCTTTCAAGGGCTTGGGCGATGCTCTTTCCAAGACTTGTCTTTCCTGTTCCCGGCGGTCCCACAAGAAGTAGAATAGACCCTTGTTTGTTCTTTTTGAGTTTCATAACAGTCAGGTGCTGAATAATTCTGTCCTTAACCTTATCCAGTCCATAATGAGCCTCGTTTAACTTTCGTCTGGCCTGCGAAATGTCAATGTCCCTTATTTCACTGTCGCCCCATGGCAGGCTTGTAAGCAGGTCAAGATAGTTTCTAATCACATTGATTTCAGAGCTGTTTGGACTTTGCCTTTCAAACTTCTCCACTTCATCAAGGGCAATTTCTTTGACTTCTTCTGGCATACCAGCCTCTTCAATAAGGGCTCTATAGTCCTTCTTCTCTTTTGATGATGACCCTTCTGACTCACCCAGTTCTTCTTTAATGGCCCGCATTTGTTCGCGGAGCATTTGTTCCCTGTAATTTTTGTTAGCACGCTCAGAAAACTTCTGATTCAGTTCAATTTGAAACTGTATTGATTGTTTGTGTTCTATGAGCAGGTCAAGAAAACGAAGGCTTCTTTTTCGAAGGGACCGCATTTCCATAAAGGCCTGTTTCTGGTCTACAGATATGTTGACGAATGGTATAATCGCAGCAATGATCTTATTAATGTCATCTATTTGCTTGATATATTCCACATAGGATTCAGCCCCTTTAAAATTTTGGCTGATTTCTTCAGTGATGTCCTTCACGTATTCAAGTATGTCTTTTTGGTTCTTGTGATCCATATCAACAATATCTGGCTGCTCTTCATATGTGGTCTTGTAGGAGCCTGATTCAAACCAAACATCATTTGCCATAACACGGTCAATAACCTTCAGTTTTAGATGGAAGCCCCCTGTTACCTTTTGGGCGCTTTCAATTTTAACTATGTTTCCGACCAGGTGAAAATCATTCATGCTATATCTGTTAACATCTGCTTCACTTCTTAGAGTGAGGGCCACAGCATAAAAATCATCCTGCACAATTTTATAATAGAGTTCGTTGTCAAAATGACTGTTTATTTTTATGTCTGTCTCACTGCCATGAAATAAGACTGTTTCAACCATTGGTATTACGTTTAATTCTTTTTTGATCTTGTCAATATTCATACCAAACACCTCTTTTTTTCTGTCATACTAGGCTCTTATTAAGCCACCATCAATCGGTCTGCAAACTCACGAAATGATTCTTCCAAATCGGACCTTTCATCCACTTCATTTTTTTCATTTTGATTGCTCATTCTGACTTCTGCCTCTTCATCTAGGGCCAGGGTCAAGTCCAGTAGTGTCTGTGAAGACTTTTCGTATAGGGCCCATCCCCAGGCATCAATTCTTGGTTTGATTTGATACCTTTCAATGGCCACCTTCATGAATGCAAAGGTCATTATGAACCAGAAACTGATCATTTCAGATTCAATAAAAGCTTCTCCTGAATGACTGAGTTTGGATAAGCCCACCACAAGGCTCATAGATAGGATGATTTCAACGAAATTTAAAATCATGAACATATTGCTAAAGACCCTGCTGTACCACTTGGTTTTTTTAAGTATTTTCTTGCTCTTTTTCTGTAAACCTGTAAAAGCGTCTTGCACGTGGGATTTTTCTGAGCACATTTTGCATTTGCTTTTTAGCTTCTTATCAATGACTTCTGCTTTAAAGCTGTCCAGTTGCCGCTGGGCATCTTCAAAAGCCCACTCCAGGCTGTATTTATGTCTATTCTCATAAATGTCACTTAGTTCTTTGAAAAAGTTGTTTATTTCTGCTGAGTTTGTACTCATTATTCCTCCCCTTTAGCCGTTATTATTTATGTTTTTAATAAGTCTGTCTTGTATCCCCTATAGGATGTTGCCCTCATAACCCTTAGCCCCATTTGGACTTTTAAATACAGAGTCTAAAACACTGTTTAAGAATCATCAAGCATCAATTTTAAATATAAAAGCAATAATTAGTTTTGTTTTCCCTAACTATATTCCTAAAAAAATATTGCTATTTTCACGAATGACTTCTTTATAGAATTTCTATATGATCACACTAACAACCACAAGCATAGGGTCTCAATTTTACTTTAATCCCTGTTTCATATAGTTAGTTTGCCCTTTCCTAACTATATGGTCTTAAAAAATTGAGGCTACTCAATTTTCTCAAGAATCTTTATTAAAGTATCAAGGTCTTCTTCGTTTAATTGGCTGCTTAGTTTCTTAGCCATATAAGTCCATGTTGTTTTTTCAAGATTAACTATGGTTTGTCCCCGCTCTGTGAGCTTAACATAGTATACGCGGCCATCAGCCGGGCAGCTCTGTTTGTAGACCAAGTCCATTTTCACAAAACGCTTGACCATTTCTGTTGCAGTGGGTTTTGAAATATCAAGGACCTCAGCCAAATGGGTTGTGGTCATACCTTCACTGCAATTAAATTTCTTCAAATAATCAAGTTGCCTTAAACTCAGTTCTGAAATATCCAGGTCATCTATCACTGAAAAGTAGCAAGACCCTTTTAATTTCATGAGTTTTCCAATCCCTCTTGATAGTTTTTCTTTTCGATCCACAGGATCACCTCATAAGTTAGTTCGTCTTTCCCTAACTAAACTATAATTGATTAGGGCTTTAAAGTCAACAATTTTGATCGATTATTTTACTCGACGTCTTTTATGGATTTTGAGTCAATCTCTGATATGACGTCCATGTCTAAGGTCTGCTGGAAATCCAGTTCTTGAATTTCATTCTTAATATCCAGCATCCTATCGTCAAGAAGGGTAATCATATTGGCACAAACCTTGAGTTGGTCCGTGATATTTTTTTGGCGCTTGATTTCGATACTTGTAATAAATTTTTGTGCTCAAGACTTGCCCAAAAATCCATGGCGATGGTTCTAATTTGAATTTCAATACGGGTGGGAACCACACCGCTGCTTAAGAAGACTGGGATCTCAACATGAACATGCATACTCTTGTATCCATTGTCCTTGGGATTTGCAATATAGTCCTTAACCTCAATTATTCTAACATCGTCTTGCCTATCAAGCAGGTCATAGACCTTATAAATGTCAGATGTGAATGCACAAATCACACGTATACCCGCAATATCAAAAATATGCTTTCTTGCATTTTCAATCGTTGGTTCAAACCCATACCTTACAAGCTTGTCCATAATGCTTGAAGGTTTTTTCACGCGGGACTTTATGTGCTCTATCGGGTTATAGTCATGAATGCTTCTAAACTCTTCATCGAGAATTTGAAGCTTTGTGTTCACTTCTTCCACCGCAAATTTGTGGACAAGAAGAAGGTCTCTCCATGGCTTCATTTCCTTTGTAGCAAATTCTTCGTACATACTTTTCTCCTCACTTGGCTCGTTGCTATTATCATATCCCAAGTGGCTATTGTTTTTCAATAGGACTTTACTTTTGTATCCGCATTGAGATTGCTTTTCTACCTATCAAAGCCATAGAGTCTCTGATTGCCTCTGTCGCGACACGCGCCAGATGAAGAAAAAACAGATTCTAAAAATCGAATGTGAACGCTCGATTTCTTATCAATAGCTTAGCTGGGCGTCTGTTTTCTATCTACTAAAGCCAGGGCAATCTTTGATTGCCTCTGTCGCGACACGCGCCAGATGAAAAAAAGTTGACCCAATGAATTGAATATGAATGCTCAATTCATTGGGTCAACTTTTTTTCGCCTGGCTTTGTGTTTCGCGAACATAAAGAAAGCGTCTCGCTATTGCGAGACGCTGGTTTGGTTTAATTAAAGTGCGTTTACGTTTTCAGCTTGAGGACCTTTAGGACCTTCAGCTAGTTCGAAAGTTACGTTTTCGCCTTCTTCTAGCGTCTTGTAACCATCTTTGTTAATTTGAGAGAAGTGTACGAATACATCGTTACCTTCTTCAGAAGTAATGAAACCATAACCTTTTTCTGCGTTAAACCATTTTACTGTACCGTTCATATTGGTATTCCTCCGATTCAATTAATTTACTTTTAATAATTCATAGCAAAATATTGACGAATAAAACTTCGAAAGGTTACTGGGATACCGATAATCAGTACTAGTACTATTCAAATGATTTTATTGCAAACTTTGATTCTGAATTACTTTACAGCTTCATAATAACACTAAAAATAATCTAAAGCAAGCAATTTGAGGTATCTTTTGTCTGAATTGTTTGATATACTATGTTAATTGTTCAGAAGTGAGTTTGTTGAAATCCGCATACTTTTACTGAAACAACTGTAATTTACTGTATTTAACCAACTTGTAAAAGACAAAGGAAAAATTATGTTGAGTTTTGCAAATTTAAACGTGAATGAAGACCTAGTTGCCCTTCTAAGGAAGAAAGGCATCAAAGAACCCACTCAAATTCAGCAAGAAGCCTTGCCAGCAATCATGAATGGGTCAGATATTATCGCCCAGTCTCAAACAGGGACGGGTAAAACACTGGCATTTTTACTGCCTATGTTCCAAACCTTTGACCCCAACTCTAAAAAAGTACAAGGTCTGATTGTCACACCGACAAGAGAGCTTGCCATCCAAATCACTGAAGTGGCTAATATGCTGAATCAAGATGATGCTCTTGGTGTCTTATCTGCTTATGGCGGTCAAGATATTGGCAAGCAACTCAAGAAACTAAAAAACAATATCCATCTTATCATTGCGACACCAGGTCGACTCCTTGACCATATGCGCCGGGAGTCTATAGATTTAAACGGCCTTAAAATGCTGGTTCTTGACGAAGCAGACCAAATGCTCCATTTGGGCTTTCGTCCTGAAATTGATATGATTATGCGCCTGACCCCTAAAAAGAAACAGGTCCTTTGCTTCTCTGCAACAATGGATTCTAAGGTCAAAAAATAGCTTATAGAAATATGGACCATCCTGTTGAAATCACAATTCAAAAGAAAAGTATCACCCTTGATGCCATTGAGCAGCGCATCGTTAAAACCACGGACCGTAAGAAGCAAAATGATCTTAAAACAGTCCTTGAAGAAGATCATCCCTTCATGCTATTATATTTTGCCGAACAAAGCGTCGAGTGGATGCTCTGGAAATGGCCCTAGCCCAAAGTGGGTATGACTGCGAAAAGCTTCATGGGGACTTGACGCAGAAAAAGCGCGAACGTATTATGAAGGGTTTTAGAGACTTGAAATTTCAGTTTCTCATCGCGACAGACGTTGCAGCCAGAGGTCTTGATATAAGTGGTGTTACCCATATTTATAATTATGACATGCCTGAGAACCCTGAAATTTATATTCATAGAATTGGACGAACAGGACGAGCTGGGGATGAAGGCATAGCTACGACATTTGCCACACCTAGAGACCAGAATCTACTATCCGATATTGAAAAAGCCATTAAAATGGACCTTCCTAAGCGTTTCATCTCTGCTTCTGAAGCAGATTTCAACCGTTCGTAGGTATCCATTTAAAACATGCAAGCAACACATTAGCAAGCTGACGAAGGACTCATACAAACATATGAGTCCTTTTTTTATCAGGCGCTTGAATGATATTTTACAAGTCGATTGTATGAGGGTCTCTTCTTCAGTTAAAGATGTAAAGATGGATTTTTCGACTTCCTTAGGCTTGATTTTATAAGGGCCTTATAATTAATTTTATGATCTTCTTTCAGCATTTGGGTATAATAAAACTTGTAACTGTCTATTCACGAGTTTGCAATGGCCTTCATATGCTAATGAAGATTTCAATGATAAAAAAATGAGGTGACCCTATGAAACTAGCAATCCTAGGATTCGGTGGTGTTGGAAAGGCTTTCCTTCATCTATTACATGAAAAGAAGAACCATCTTAAAGAAATTCATTTAGATCTTCAGGTTCTTTATATATTCAACTCCAAAGGCTGTCTCTACATGCCTGAAGGCATTCCCATTGAAGACCTATCAAGGCACCTAAGATCGGGAGGCACCCTTGAAAACTACCCTCTTAATGTCTTTTATGAAGCAACTTACGAAACAATGATTGAAAACGGTGACGCTGACATGCTGATTGAGCTGACACCAACCAATATAGAAACAGGTCAACCAGCTCTTGGCTATATAGAAAGGGCTCTCAAGCGGGGTATGCATGTCATAAGTGGCAACAAAGGTCCCATCGTTCATAATTACCACGGATTAAAAAACATGGCCTATGAAAATGGGGTTCAACTTGGTATTGGCTGTACTGTTGGAGGCGCTCTTCCATCCATGAATGCAGGTCTTTTTGATATAGCTGGTTCTGACATTCAAACCATCGAGGGGGTCCTTAATGGCACCTCAAATCACATTCTTAACATGATGGAAAAGCATGGCGTCAGCTATGAAGAAGCCCTCGCCATGGCTCAGAAGGCTGGAATTTCAGAGGCCAATCCAAGACTGGATGTGGAAGGCTTTGACACAGCATCCAAGCTCCTCATCCTCACCAATGTCCTTTGTAAGCAAAAGCATAGTCTAGACAAGATACATATTGAAGGCATCACTGGCCTGACCCATGAGGATATATATGTGGCTAAAATGGAGAATAAGAAATATAAGCTCATCGGACGGGCCACGCGTACCCTTCACGACTTTATTGTCAAAGTCAGCCTTGAAAAAATTGATGCGAGTCACCCTTTTTACAATGTGGATGGCAAAAACAAGGCTGTTCGCTTTACAACAGATACCATGGGCGAACTCACCCTCATAGGTGGAGCATCAGGCACCACACCGGCGGCGGCATCCATTCTTAGGGACATAATCAATATCCACCGAGGCTACAAGTTCATTTGGTAAGTTTCAACTGTTTTGTAACACTTCAAATTTCCCTTTAACTTCCTCCTTAATTTCTATATAATGAGTGGGAGAACTTATTCACAACATTATAAACTGAAAGGGGTCTTTCTTCATGAAAAAAGGAGATCTAATGTGGGTCGGTGGCCTACTAGCTGTTATTGCATTTTTAACACTCCCGGCAACACATAACGTATTCGTCGAGAGTTCGAAAAACCACCCTCTTATCATGGCATTTATTAAATTCTTCGTGCTGGGTACAATGGGTGAAGTGCTTGGTGGACGTATCACAGCTGGAGAGTGGAAAAACCTGTCGGTCTTTTCTGGCGCGCTGTGGTTTGGGGGGTACTAGGTATTATCATTGCTATGGCCTTTACTATTTTCTCAACGGGTGTAAAAGCTCTTATCAGCGATGGTCTACTGCCAATGTTTGCAAACGGTTCAATGGGCGCAAAAATTCTAACAGCATTCTTTATCAGTGCTTTTATGAATGCAATCTTTGCACCTGTCATGATGGGTTTCCACAAGCTCACGGACACTTACATTGACCTAAGTGGTGGAAAAATCGGTAATTTAAGCGGTGTAAAACTTGCAGAAGTTGTTGATACAATTGATTTCCAGGGTCTGGTTGGATTTGTATATTTCAAGACGATTCCATTCTTCTGGATTCCTGCACACACTATCACATTCCTCATGCCACCTGTATACCGCGTGCTTATGGCAGCCTTCCTAGGCATTGCCCTTGGTGCAATTCTAGGCTTTGCTAAGAAGAAGAAAACGGCATAGATGAAGGCAAAGTGTACTCATAACAATAAATCAAATTTTTAAAATAAAAGGATTGGCCGATTTTTATCAGGCCAATCCTTTTTATTCTTGTGTTCTACTATTAACAGCGCCCCACATAGGCAAATGAACGGGAATATATCACTTTGTGGAATTACTCTTTCATGCAAGATCTAGGCTTCATCAAAACCACCATAAAGCACACAGTCCATAAACTCACCATCAATATTATAGTAGTCCTTAAGACAGCCTTCTTTAACAAATCCATTCTTTTCAAGAATTCTGCCTGACCCCACATTCTCACCAACAACTCTAGCGTGAAGTTTACGAAGGCCGAGGTCTTTAAAGGCCACCTTCATAGCCAGTTCGACCACTTCTGTGCCTATACCCTTGCCCCAAATACTTTTGTCAATAACATAGCCCAGTTCTGCGTGCCGAGCATCCTCATCATGTCCAAACAACATAACCGTGCCTATTACATTTCCAAATCTCTTGTCCTCGATATTGGCATATTTAAAAGTGCCAGCCTCTTCTCTTCTAAGCATTTCCGCAACATATTCCCTTGTTTCATTCATGCTTTCTGTAAGGGGCCATCCAATATATTTCGATACCTCTGAGTTAGAAGCCATCACATGAATGGCATTTGAATTTTCTATTCGCATTTTTGTGAACTTAATGCGTTCAGATTCAAAACCGTAAAGAACGCCACTATCCCATTTAGATTTTTCCATATACAATCTCCTGTTCATACCATTTGTCAAATATTTTATTCGTCTGATTCAATATTACGCTTCTTATATAAATTGACAATAGTATATTTGGTTAAATTTTCTTAAAATTCAGTTTTCATAATAGATTCTTTCCTCTTCTTGACATATACATAAGGAAAAAGAGCCCTCCTCCTGGTCATTAAGACCATGAAAGAAGGCTCTTTTTCTTATACGATGTTTCTTAAAACATTTGAAAAACAATCACTTTAAACCCTATCAATACCATGTCAAGGCCTATATTGATAGAATATTCCAGTATAACTTTTCAAATGCTCACATATTAAAAACTTCAGTCATTTTGAATGAGGGCGACTTGTCATGCATCATTCAAGATGCATAGCCACGCATTATACACTTTAATTTAGTAGCTTTCCAAGTGCCAATCTTCAAATAACTGAATAGAGGGGACTACTTAACAAGCATTAGCTCTACTGGAACGTATGCCTCTACAGATTCTCCCATAAGAACCTTAAGGGCACTTTCTACGCCCAGGCTACCAATCATATCTGGTTGCTGTGCCACTGTTGCAGCTAATGAACCCGCTTCAACAGCTTTAACAGCATCATCTGTGGCATCGAAACCAACAATCATAATATCTCGTCCAGAAGACTCAACAGCCTTTAGAGCACCTAGGGCCATTTCATCATTGTGTGCAAACACTGCATCAATTTCCGGTTGTGCTTGAAGGATATTCTCCATAACAGAAAGCCCCTTTGTTCTATCAAAGTCTGCTACCTGTCTTGCTACCACTTCAATGTCCTTGCCTTCTAGGGCCTTGTTGAATCCAGCACCACGGTCTCTTGCTGCTGATGTGCCTGCAATGCCTTCAAGTTCCACAACTTTGCCACTGCCACCTAGCATTTCAGCAATGTACTCGCCAGCCATCATGCCGCCTGCCACATTATCTGAGGCAATATGCGTTGCAATTTCACCCGCATTGGCTCCACGATCAAGGGTTAAAACTGGAATGCCTTTTTGATTGGCCATTTTGATGGCATTTACAACAGCATCTGAATCTGTTGGATTAATAAGAATAACACTCACATCTTGCGTGAGTAAATCTTCCATGTTTGCAAGTTCTTTGGCTGGATCATTTTGTGAATCCAGAACAATGAGTTCTAGGTTTAGTTCTTCTGCCTTGGCTTCAGCACCGTCTTTTAGAGTGACAAAGAATGGGTTGTTCAGTGTGGATACAATGAGACCCACCTTTTGACCACTGCCCATCATGGCACTGTCTTCTGTTTCTGTCATTGTCATGTCACCAGTGATCAGCTTCAGATCAACTGGTATAAATTCTTCGACAGTGGCGCCATCAATAACATCCTTCGCTGCTTTAACACCTAAAGACCCTATCAAGTCAGGTTGTTGGGCCACAGTTGCCGCCATATGACCTGCTTCAACCGCTTTAACAGCATCATCTGTTGCATCAAAACCAACGATTAGAATATCTCGACCTGAGGACTGAACCGCTGTAAGAGCCCCAAGTGCCATTTCATCATTGTGTGCGAAAACAGCGTCAATTTCTGGTTGTGCTTGAAGGATGTTTTCCATAACAGAAAGACCCTTTGTTCTATCAAAGTCTGCCACCTGTCTTGCCACCACTTCAATATCCTTGCCTTCTAAAGCCTTGTTGAACCCAGCACCACGGTCTCTTGCTGCTGATGTGCCTGCAATACCTTCAAGTTCAACAGCCTTGCCGCTGCCGCCAAGAAGTTCTGCAATGTACTCGCCAGCCATCACACCACCTGATACATTATCAGATGCAATATGTGTGACAACTTCACCTGCATTGGCACCTCTATCAAGGGTGATAACAGGAACGCCTTTGTCATTGGCCATTTTAATAGCGTTTCCAACAGCATCTGAATCCGTTGGGTTAATAAGTATAACGTCTACATCTTGTGTGAGTAAATCTTCCATGTTTGCAAGCTCTTTAGCTGGGTCATTTTGAGAATCTAAAACAATCATTTCAAGACCCATTGACTGAGCCTCAGCTTCTGCACCATCCTTTAGTGTTACAAAGAACGGGTTGTTAAGTGTTGATACAATTAAACCAATTTTCCCTGCAGCCGCCATATCTTCCCCGCCGCCTGCTGGTGTCTCCTCAGCTGGTGCACTACACCCAGCCAACATGCCCATGACCATAACTGCAACCATGAGAAATGCCATAAACTTTTTCATTTGAATCCTCCTCCTCATTTTCATTATTTCTCTTTTTGATCCAATAACACCGCAATAAGAATCACTAAGCCCTTTGCTAGGAGCTGATAATAAGACGTCACGTTTAAGAGATTCAGAGCGTTGTTAAGAATACCGATAATAAGCGCACCGACTATGGTGCCGATAACAGAACCCACACCGCCTGCAAGAGATGTGCCCCCGAGCACAACAGCGGCAATGGCATCCAGTTCATAGCCTGAACCAGCTGTGGGTTGAGCAGAGGCCAGTCTGGATGTGATAAGAATCCCACCCACTGCGGCCATAAGACCACTCATGCCATAAACGAATAATTTTACCCTGTGGACACTCACTCCAGATAACTGAGTGGCTTCTTCATTGCCACCTGTTGAGTAGACATAGCGTCCAATGGTTGTGTGTTTCAATATAAAATAGCAAGCTGCAAAAATAGCCGCCATAATCAGAATTGGATTTGGAACACCCAGTGTGTAGCCGTTACCAATGTTCGAAAAGGCTTCAGCGTTGGCCTCATACCCTGCACTAATCGGCTTTCCATCTGTGAAAACCAGAGTGGCTCCACGAAAAACTGTCATAGTTGCCAGGGTTACGATAAATGGCTGTAATTTGCCTTTTGAAATGACAAAACCATTGAAAAGGCCAATGCCAAGACCTACAAGAAGGGCTGCCAGCACTGCGACAAAAGCTGAAGAACCGCCCGCAAGCATAAAGGCAGCAACCGCACCACTTATAGCCAACGTAGAACCCACTGACAGGTCTATACCCCCGGTTAAAATAACAAATGTCATCCCCGCTGCAATAATGGCATTGACTGATGTTTGTCTAAAGACATTGAACATATTTGACCATGTGAAAAAACGGTCACTCATAAACGATATAATCACGGAAAACATAACCAGGCCAATGACCGACTGGAATCGACCTAGGTTTTCTTTAATACCTTGCTTCATATTTATTCCCTCCTAAGGCCTACAGCCAGACGCATAATGCCTTCCTGGTTTGCAGTGCTTCTATGGATAATGCCAGAAATGGTTCCCTCATGCATGACCATAATACGGTCACACATGCCCAGAAGTTCAGGTATTTCTGATGAAATCATTAAAATGGCCATACCTTTTTCTTTAAACTCATTCATTAAGTCATAAATTTCTTTTTTAGCCCCTACATCTACCCCGCGGGTTGGTTCATCCAGTATAAGAACCTTTGGATCTGTCATGAGACTCTTTGAAATGCTGACTTTTTGCTGGTTGCCCCCCGATAAGAACTTGATCTTCTGGTTAAGCGATGGGGTTTTTATGGACAGGTGTCCAACAAAGTCATCAGCCATTTTCTTTTCTAAGGACTGATTAATAAGACCAGACTTAGAAAGTCTTTTTAGGGCCGACATAGACATGTTCTCTTTAACAGACATGCCTAGAACCAGTCCATCTTTTTTTCGATCCTCCGACACATAGGTAATGCCTGACTCGATAGCCTGTTTTTCACTTTTTTATTGTTAGGGGCTGTCCGTCCAGCTCCACACTTCCTGAATCCATTTTAAAATGTCCAAATAGGGTTTTTGCCAGCTCTGTTCTTCCGGCTCCCATTAGACCTGCCACACCAAGGATTTCCCCTTTTTTCAGTTCAAAGCTGATATTTCTTACATGGGCATTTTTAAGCTCGTGAACCTTCAGCACCACATCACCACAGTCCGAGTTTAAATACGGATACTGGTCTTCAAGCTTTCGACCAACCATAAGCTCGATAAGCATGTCTTCATTGATTTCTGACACACTCTTTTCAGCAATAAACTGTCCATCTCTCAAGACTGTTACATCATCACATATTTCAAATATTTCTTTTAGTCTATGCGAGATATATACAATGCTTTTTCCCTCGGCCTTCAAGGCACGTATCACTTCAAAAAGGCTTTCTGTTTCTTGATCTGTTAGGGCATCTGTTGGCTCATCCATAATGATGAGTTCTGCGTCTAGGGAAAGTGCCTTGGCAATTTCAAACATCTGCTTGTTGCCTATGGAAAAGTTTTTCACACTCTTTCGGGGATCAACCTTAATATTTAGTGAAGTCAGCAGGTCTTCAGATTTTTTCATAAGGGCCTGCCAATCCATAACATTCAAAAATTTCTTTGGCTCCCTGCCAAGAAAAATATTCTCTCCTATGGACATTTCTTCTATAAGATTTAGTTCTTGATGAATAATAGCTATACCCAGGTCTTGAGCATCTTTAGGCCCCTTCATCTCGACGTCTTGTCCCTTAAACCGTATGGTGCCTTCTGACTTACTATAAACACCAGATAAGATTTTCATCAAAGTGGACTTGCCTGCGCCGTTTTCACCAAGTAAGGCCATGACTTGCCCCTGATAAACGTTCAAATGAACGTCATCTAGGGCTTTCACACCCGGAAAAGTCTTGGTGACATGTTTCATTTCAAGTATCTTCTCACGCATTTTGCCACATCCTTAAAAAATAACACCAGACTTTAATATCACATTTGCATAGGGCGTACATTCCCCTGTGCGTATTACCGCTTTGGCACTTCCCGTTTTCACCTTAAAAGCTTCATGAGAAATATAGGTGACTTCCTTATCTTCAAGCAGTCCATGAACATGGCTCTCAATGACAGGATTATTGTCCTTAATCTCAGTGGCCAGGGTATAGCTTTCACATTCAAAGCTGTCCAGTAAGGCCTTCAAAACATCCATAAATGTTGGATGACCTGCCGTAAGAGCCAGATCAATTCTCCTTACCCCATCAGGAATGGGTAGACCGGCATCAGCAATTACAATCTCATCTGTATGCCCCATTTTGCTGATCACTTCTAAAATATCTGCATTGAGCAGTTTGTTTTGATCACTTTCTCTTCACCCCTTTGAATGACTCAATTTCTTTCCGGCTTGGCAGGGAGCTCTGTGCCCCGTGTTTTGTCACAGTGACAGCCCCAACCTTCATGGCAAAGGCCATGGCATCTTCCATACTTGCTCCTTCTGAAAGGGCTGTTACAAGACCACCTATGAAACTATCGCCTGCCGCTGTTGTATCCACCGCTTCCACTTCATAGCCTGATACGTGGAAGTTCTTATGATCTTTATCAATATAGAGTGCGCCCTTCTTGCCCAAAGTTATAATAAGAGCACTTATGCCCTGATCAAATAGAAGGTCCGCCCCCGCTTGAAGTCCTTCCTTAGTTTCTGCAGAATGTCCCGTCAAAAGTTCAAACTCTGTTTCATTTGGGATCAGCAAGTCCACATTTGAAATAAGGGATTTTGATAATGTTTGAGCCGGTGCCGGATTGAGGACAGTTTTCAGTCCCATCTTCTTAGCTTTATCAAAGGCCAGTTCTATGGTTTCCATTGGTGTTTCCAGTTGAGCCACAAGGTAGTCTGCCTCTTTTAGGGCCTTATCCACCTCTTTGCTTTCTATACAGTCAGGTGTCAATTTAAAATTGGCACCCGGTATAACAACAATGGAATTGTCTCCATCATCATTGACCATAATAAGAGCCGTACCAGTCGGTGTGCCAGCAACCTTTTTCACTTGGTCACTCTTTACCCCACTTTTCGCCAAAGCCTCTAATAAATCTGTGCCAAAATTGTCATCTCCAACCCGTCCGAGCATAGAGACCTGACCACCTAAGCGACCCATGGCCACAGCTTGATTGGCACCCTTTCCACCGGGAATTTCACTAAAGCCCCGTCCTAAAATAGTTTCTCCAACCTTTGGTGTTACCTTGACATTTGTCACCAAATCCATGTTTAAACTGCCAAGTACAAGTACTTTCTTCATCTTCTCACTCCTTAGGTTAAACGTTTAACCTTGTAAAAAAATATGTCTCCCCAAGCGCTTTATTTTTAAAACACTTTGGGGTCTTATCCTACCTTGTTGTGCCCCTTACAACCAACTTTGTTTTAAGGGCATCTTTGTTTGATTTAACAGTCTTGCCCTGAATCATACCCACTAGCATTTGAGCGGCTTGATACCCCATTTCATAATTGGGCTGGTTGACCGTTGTCAGCTCTGGTGTCACCATTTGAGCCATGTAAATATCATCATAACCCACAAGTCCAACGCGCTCAGGCACCTTAATGTTTTGAGAATGCAGGGCTTTCAGAGCCCCGAGAGCAATAAGGTCATTGCCGCAGAAAATCCCATCAAACTGTGCTTTTTGGGAAATCAGCTTTTCCACACTTTTAAAACCCCAGTCTCCTGTATATGTACCCGAAAGTAAATGGTTCTCAAACGGATTTAAACCTTTTCCTCATGGGCACGCAAATACCCCTTGTATCTTTGCTGGGCAGGTTTTGATGTCATCGGCCCAGAAATGTGATAAATTCTTTTATAGCCTCGATCAATCATATGGGTCACAGCTTCATATGCGCCCACTTCATTGTCCACCACTATTTTCTTTTGTGATTTTAATCCATCAATATCTCGATCCACGGTGATAACCGGAATTCTTACCCTTTTCAGCGCTGAACTCACTTCAGTACGGCTACTTGATGCTGTGAATATAATGCCGTCCACCATTTTTTCCTGTAACATGTCTATGTAGGCATCTTCTTTTTCAAGACTGTTATCAGAATTGCAAAGAATCAGGGTGTAGCCTTCCTTGTTGGCAAGGTCTTCAGCACCACGGGCCAGTTCAGGGAAAAATGGGTTTGCAATATCCGGTATGATCAGACCAAGAGTCTTTGTTTTCTTAGTGACCATTGAACTTGCAATACGATTTGGCACATATCCCACATCTTCAATTATCTTCATGACACGCATCCTCGTCGCAGCAGATATTTTTCATCTTTGCCATTCACAACCTTTGAAACCGTTGCGGTTGACACATCTGCCAGACGGGCTATGTCTTTTATTGTCGCTTTCAAGAGTCTTTCACCATCCCAGGTTAAACGTTTACCTAAATTATATCAATACTTTAACATTTGTCAAATATTCATTTTCAGACCCTATTTCCTAACCTCATTAAGAGTCACTATCGCCTCTTATACCTTTAACATTCCATCCTGGAAAAACATAAAAACACCACTCGGTGAAAGTGACTCAAATTGAATCTTTCATCGAATGGTGTTTTAATTATCCTCTACTGTTTATATAGGGCCTTCTAATATGTTTTAGTAAACAATGTATCCTGATGTTTGGGCAGGCAGGCTCATTGTCATAAACTGCGGTGAAGCCACATGGATGTAAGCACCCACTTCAACGTCTGTATTGTAGTATGTGTAGGCTTCTGATGTATGAATCACTGTCATGTTCATATAGTCTGTTGAACCTTTTTCATCAGCAATGGTTATGGTCTTTGTCCCTGTTTCATCATAACTAATGTCTGTCACGTACCCTGAATGAATAACAGCTTCATGGTCAGTCAAAATTAATGACCCACTCTCCACTTGTACTCCAATGGCCAGTATTTCCACTAAAAATTCAGCCGGCACATAAGTGTAACCATCAACAATAATTGGTTCAGCGCTTAGGGGTTGTGGCGCCATTCTGTTTTTAAAGTAGGCATTTTCACCAATTTTAATAGATGTCCACTGGGCACCTTTTTGAATGTCAACAGATCGTGTTTCAGAGTTCCAAGTCACTTCATACCCAAGGGCAGTCAGTGTGGAACTTAGGGGCACCATTGTTATATCCCCATACATTTCAATGCCAAAGTCCCCCACTTGTTCTTCATTGTAAAGAACCACACGGTTTTCTTCATCAATTTCAATTTTTCCGTCCATAATTTGGTCTTTATCATTATTTTCATTTAACTTGCCATCTGCTATGGTCACGATTTTGTCTTCTTCTACAAAGAGTTTGTCGCCATTCTTGTAAACCATAATATCTAGGGTCTTAGCAGTAGACTCGTCCCAGCTCTGACCATACTTAAACTGAATTGTTGACACACCCTCTTCAAGGGCCTTAAATGTGAAAGTGGCTTTGCCACCCGTTCCTGGCATGGCATCTGCTGGCATTATAAGGTCTTGGCTTAGAAAGTCAACTTGCTTTTCATCACGCACTTCAAAATCCCAGCTATAACCTGTGGATGGATTGCTATCAAGTATAATTGTAAATGCATCCTTTACAATGTTCACCGTAAAAGGCACAGATGCATCTTCATATAATACTGGGACCGCCACGACATTCACATCCTCATTCACTTCTGTTATAGGGGCTGATATTAAGACTGGAGTCACCTGCGTGTCTGCAAAACTCCCGATACTTGATAATGACATAAGACCTACCAAAATGGCTCCTAATCTTGCTCTAACTTGTCTGTTCATAATTTCCTCCTAATAGACCTTGCTTTTTATACGTGTATTATTATTTTCTCATTGAGTTATTACTGCCTAGTCAAATGAAGCTTCACTTCTTTATATACCCTATAAGAGAGCGAAAAGTTAACATATCATTTTGCCTTACACTAGCTTAGACGGACTGGAGAACAAAAAGTTCCCGATATTCGAAAGAAATCTTATATTTTTTCCGAAATTCACTTGTTTTTGTGACACCAAGCTCGCTTTATAACTTGTCTGTGGATAATTTCGATATTTTTTTTATTCATCCACAATTTATTCTGCTTTTTCACAAGTATGGTCTTAAGATTAAAAAGAATGGATCACCCCTGTCATACCAAATGCCCCTACCACTTGCCTAAAATATTCCCCACGCACACACGCACATATCGCCTTCTGGTTTAAACACACAAAAACAGATGCCAACAAGTCGTCAGCATCTGTTTATAAAATGGATCTTTAATTTTTTAAAAGACTATCTTCCTTTAAGACTATCTTCCTTTAAGACTATCTTTATTTAAGGGTATTCTTTTAAATGGATACTCGCTTTTATCACCACTACCCCTTGAATAAATGGCATGACACAAAGTGGCCAGGTGCAATTTCTTCAAGTTGCGGTTCCTGATTTCGGCATATGTCCTGGGCATGGTTGCATCTGTTTGCAAATCGGCAAACCGGCTCAGGATTAATTGGTGATGTGATTTCCCCTTTTAATATGATCTTTTCCATTTTCCGATCAAGGGATGGTCTTGGAATGGCTGAAAGCAGGGCCTTTGTATAAGGATGGACAGGGTTGTCAAAAAGAGCCTCTGCCGGTGCCTTTTCAATAAGCTTGCCTAAGTACATAACCGCTATGTCATCAGAAAAATGGTTCACAACAGATAAATCATGGGTGATGAAAATATAGGTTAGTCCCAATTTCTTTTGAAGTTCATTCATGAGGTTGAGTATCTGGGCCTGAATGGAAACATCTAGGGCTGATACCGGCTCATCACACACTATAAACTTGGTGTTCAGCGCAAGGGCCCTTGCAATACCGATCCTTTGTCGTCTGCCACCATCCAGTTCATGAGGGTAGGTGTTGATCATTCGCCTTGATAGACCAACGAGATCCATCAGTTCTAAAACCCGTTCAAACCTTTTCGTCTTATCAGGAATCAGCTTATTCAGTTTAATGGGTTCCTCGATAATTTCAGACACGGTCATCCTTGGATCAAGTGAGGAGAAGGGGTCCTGAAAAATAATTTGAAGCTCCTTGCGCAGGTCCCGCATTTGATCCTTGTTTAGATCTCGAATGTTTTGGCCTTCATATATAATTTCTCCGTCTGTGGCTTCAAGAAGCCTGAGAATAACACGCCCCGTTGTCGACTTTCCACAGCCTGACTCGCCTACAATGCCTAGGGTCTTCCCCTTTTCAATGGCAAAGCTGACATCATCAACGGCATGGAGCTGACCATTTGGCGTATCAAAGTATTTCTTTAAATTCTTCACTTCCAGTAGTACATCTGACATGTCTAATCCTCCTTTCAATACGCCTAGCCCCTCAGTGCAAAATCCTTGTTTTCACTGTATAAATGACACTCTGTAAAATGGGTCTCAGAGAAATAGACTTTTTCAGGCTTTTTTGTTTTGCAAAGAGCCATGGCATAGTTGCATCTGTCACAGAAAGAACAACCCTCTGGCAAATTGTATGGATCAGACATGAGTCCCTTAATAGGAATCAATTCTGATTTTCTGTCATCTATATTGGGAATGGAGTTAAAAAGCCCTTCTGTATAGGGGTGCTTTGTTCTTCTAAAAATATCTTCCAAATTGCCCTGTTCCACAACACGACCGGCATACATTATGGCAACATCGTCACAGACCTCTGCAACAACACCCAGGTCATGGGTAATCATAATCATGGCCATTTCAAACTTTTCTTTAAGGGCCTTCATCAGTTCAAGAACCTGGGCCTGTATGGTCACGTCTAGGGCTGTTGTAGGCTCATCTGCTATAAGGAGCTGAGGTGAACAGGACAAGGCAATGGCAATAATCACACGCTGCTTCATACCGCCTGAGAATTGGTGGGGATACTCCCCAAGACGCGCCCCTGGAATACCGACCATTTCGAGCATTTCTTTGGCCTTTTCCTTGGCCTCTTCCTGGGACACCTTTTGGTGAATGAGAATGGCTTCTGCAATTTGGTCCCCCACAGTAATAACAGGATTAAGGGCCGTCATTGGATCCTGAAAAATCATGGAGACCTGGGCCCCACGGATTTTTTCAAGTTGTTTTTCTGAAGCGCTCATCACATCGAGGCCATTTAGGCTTATGCTCCCCTTAATGATTTTCCTGGCGGAGACTGAATAAGCTGCATAATGGACCGGGCTGTGGTCGTCTTGCCTGCACCGGTTTCTCCTACAAGTCCTAGGGTTCTACCCTTTTCAAGTTCTATATCAATACCATTGACAGCCTCAACAACACCTTCGTCTGTATGATACTGCACTGTCAAATCTTTTATGTTCAGTACTTTTTCACTCACGCCAAGCCTCCTATTTCAACTTCGGATCCAGTGCGTCACGCAGACCATCCCCAATGAGGTTCAGGGATAGAACTGTTAAAACAATGGCCAACCCCGGATACATGACAATATACATTTGATCACGGATATACTGACGTCCCCCTGCAAGCATAGAGCCCCATTCTGGGGTTGGTGGTTGAACACCAAGTCCAATAAAGCTTAGGGACGCCGTCGCCATAATGGCTGTTGCCACCTTCAAGGTTGCATATACAATAATGGGCGCCATGGAATTGGGCAGGACATGCTTTAATATAATAATATAATCCTTTGCGCCAATGGCCTTGGCCGCCTCAATAAACTCCTGATCCTTAACACTTAAGACAGATGCCCTGACAATACGAGCAAATCCCGGTATATTGGATATGCCTACGGCAATCATGAGGTTGATCATGCTTGCCCCCAGAGATGCAACTATGGTGATGGCAAGGAGTATGGTGGGCACAGCCAGTATGACATCGAGCACACGCATAATCACATTGTCAATTTTACCCCCGTAATAGCCTGCAATAGCGCCTAGAAATCCGCCTATGGACAGGGCAATGGATACGGAAATAATCCCAACAAACAATGAAATTCTTGTCCCGTAAACCACACGAGCGAAAATATCACGGCCAAATTCATCTGTACCGAATATATGGTCTGCACTTGGTCCTTGCAGTCTCTCCATAACGTTGATTTTCAGGGCCTGCCCTTCATAATCAGCTATAACTGGTGCGAAGAGAGCCATGCCAAGAAATATGGCAACAAGGACAATACCAAGAACAGCCGTTTTGCTACGCTTGAGTCTTTTCCAGACATCAGCAGACTGACTTCTCTTTTTCGTTTTCAGCAGTTCCTCTGCTGAAAGCGCTTCTACTTTTGCACTCATGACGTCCCCTCCTTACTTATAGCTCGCTTTAATTCTCGGATCGATAAATGAATAGAGAATATCTATGAGCAGGTTAACTAGGCTAAATGAAACCGCAAAGATGATAATACATCCTAGAATCATTGGTGTGTCTTTTCTTTGAATGGATTCAACCATCAGTCGACCAATTCCCGGCCAAGAAAAGACCGTTTCAGTTAAAACTGCACCACCAAGAAGAACCCCAAATTCTAGACCTATAACTGTTATGGCAGGAATGAGGGCGTTTTTAAGGGCATGCTTACGAATCACAATGTTTCGGCTCACACCCTTTGCCTTGGCTGTGTCAATATAGTCTTGACGGATAACCTCAAGCATGGAGGATCGGGTTGTCCTTGTAATAGAGGCCGTTGATGCAATGGCCAGTGTAAAGGCTGGCAGTATTAAACTCATGATGCCCTCCATCCCACCGGATGGGAACCATCCTAAGTTCAATGAAAAAGCAATGATGAGGATAAGCCCCACCCAAAAGGATGGCATGGAAATACCAACCAAGGCCACAATCATGCCAACGTTGTCAAAAAGAGAATACTGACGTGTGGCAGATATGACACCAATAGGAATGGAAATAAGTACAGATAATATAATGGCGCTAATTGTGAGCTTAAGCGTGTTTGGAAATCTTTGTCCAATTTCACCGCTCACAGCTTTTCCTGTGGAGTAAGATGTGCCCATGTCTCCAGATAGTAAGTCTTTCATATAGCTGCCGTACTGAACAACAACAGGATCATTAAGACCCATTTCCTCACGAAGATTGATGATGGCTTCTTCTGTGGCGCCATTTCCAAGAATCATAGTCGCCGGATCTCCAGGCGTTAGGCTGATAATGAAAAAAACTAGAAATGTGACACCAATCAGTACAGGAACCATGAGTAAGAGTCTTCTTAAAATATACTTAGACATTTTGCCTCCAGTCCTTTCTAAACTATGCGACTGCCTCCATAAACCTTGCTAAAAATTACAAAACATCCATAAAGGGATAAAGTGCTCCAGCCTGGATTACAGACTGGAACACATTACCTTTCGCATCTGTTACAAAATGATGTGTCTTTAGTAAGAAATTTTTTCTATATTCCATAAGCCCTGTGGACTCAACTCAACGCCAGATAGACCTGAATTGGCACCCACTAGGTTGTTCTTAGTAAACAGTGGCACAAGCGGTGCTTGTTCCATTGTGTAAGCATGAAGTTCGTTGTAGATATTTACACGTTTTTCCATGTCCATTTCCACACGACCTGACATAATCAGTTCATCAACTTTTTCATCTTCAATGCGTGTGAAGTTCATGCCTCCAACACTGCCTGAATAGTAAAGCGGTGTTAAAGTTGAATCTGGGTCTGGGTTTGATGTCCAGCCCATAACAAAAGCTTGACCGTTTCCAGCCATAAGTTCGTCAATGTATGTACCCCACTCAAGCATTTCAATTGTTGCCGTGATGCCCACTTCCATTAAGTTGGCCTGAATGACCTCTGCCATTCGCTTTCTCTGGTCACCTGATGCCCAAAGAGTGAGTTCAAAACCATCTGGGTATCCCGCTTCTGCAAGCAGTTCCTTAGCTTTTTCTGGATCATACTTGTATTCAGATGCCTTGTAACCAAGCATAGATGGTGCAAGGATTGATTCTGTTGCAACACCTGTGCCATCGATGGCAACCATCATAACCGCTTGCTTGTCAACAGCGTAATTAAATGCCTGGCGAACCAGTTTGTTGTCAAACGGCGCCATTTGTGTGTTCATGCCAAGATAATCAATTCTTGTAGATGCTGATGAATACATTGTTAAATCTGATGCATCTTCCACCTTGCTCACATCATTTGATGGCAGTTCGTCAACGACATCAACCTCACCTGTTTCAAGGGCAATTGTTCTTGATGTTCCCTCTGGAATGACCTTAAATGTGATTGTGTCCATTTGACCCATGTTGTCTGCATCAAAGTAGTTTTCATTTTTCTTAAGGGTGATCTTGTCACCTGATACCCACTCAACAAATGTGTAAGGTCCAGATCCAACAGGATTTGAGAATTCATCCCCTGATTCCACATAAGCTTCCGGTACAATAGACGCACCCGCGTGAACGAGGGTATAAAGGAATGGTGCAAAAGCTGTCTTTGTTGTGATTTTTACAGTGTAATCATCCACAACTTCAATGGACTCAACCTCAGCCAGGACGTGCTGAACCTTTGGCATTGTCTGAGATCTTTCCAGTGAATACTTCACATCAGAAGCCTTCATTTCCGTACCATCATGGAATTTTACGCCTTCCTTGATTTTAATGACCCACTCTGTTGCTGATGGTTGCTCCCAGCTTTCTGCCAGATCAGCTTCCACTTCAAAATCTGTATTTAGTCTGAACAGACGGTTAAAAAGCAGGAAGGATACCTTTTCTGATTTGGTATCGTTGTGTCCCTGCGGATCAAGCGATGTGATATCTGCTGCTAGAGCAATTTTAAGTTCATCCTTAGACACAGGTTCTGTGCCCTCAGAAGAACCTTCAGAGCTTGCGCCTTGATCACCGCTTGGAGTGTCTTCAGCTGGTGCAGAACATCCAGCCAGAGACCCTAGAACCAGTGCCATGACCATAAGTAATGATAAAAACTTTTTCATGATTGTCTCCTCTCCTATTTGTCCCAGTCTATCTGGAACTTTTTAATCTGATCTATATCAAAGGTTCCCCCTTTAATATCACTGTATAAAATTGTAATTATAAGACATCTAAGGCATGCATCTTCAAGAGATCCAATTTGAACATCCCCTTAATTTCATTAAATCAAGCGATCCATTTAAGTAAAATTCAGGGCCAGTTCAACAAGTATTTTCTCTAGGTCATAAAGGGACTGTATGTCAACATACTCACCGTCACCATGCCAAGCGTCTCCCTTGGGTCCCATTTCAATGGCTGGTATACCTTGGGCTGCGAAAAACCTGGCGTCTGATCCACCGTGTTGACCGACAATTTGAAGGTCGTGGTCAGGCACTACTTTTTTTATGGCACTTTTTAGTTTTTCAATATAGGCATGTGTCGGCTGAACTAGGACACCTGGCTCCATATTTACAACATGAACACTTCCAGAAACAACATCTTTTACAGCTTTAATAATTTCATGCGGGTCCACATGGGGCACATATCTGATATCAAGTCCCATCACACAAGATGCCGGCACCCTGTTGTAAATATCGCCCCCTTTAATCAAGGCTAAATTCACAGTGGAGCATTTGTAAAAGGCACTGCCTTCTTCCAGAATGGGCAGTTTTTCGATGGCCATGAAATCCCTAAAGGCATTTACGATGGCGTTGTCCCCTTCCCAGGGTCTTGACCCATGCGCGGCAAGGCCACTTGTTGAAACGTCCATCTTAATCATGCCCTTCGACTGAATCGACGGCTGTAATTGCGTGGGCTCTGTACAAATAACAAAGTCTCCAGTATAGCCGTTTTCCGCCAAGTACTTAGAGCAATTAAAGCCCCCGGTTTCTTCATCTGTTACCAATTGAAGCATGACTCGGCACCCCAAATCACCTTCCACTTCTTTTAACTTTAGAATGGCCCCCATCATGGCAGCACATCCGCTTTTCATGTCGGCTGTTCCACGTCCATAGAGTTTTCCGTCCTCTTCATAGGGGATAAACTGGTGAGGCTTTCCAGAAACCACATCCAAATGACCATTGAGAACCAGGGTTCTTTCACCTTTTCCAATTGTGGTGACATAACTCTTATAGCCTTCATTTTCAAGGACTTGTCCCTGTATGCCTCGAGACTGTAAAAACGCAAAGGCATAATCTATAAGTTGATTGGCCGCCTCAGTCACCGATGAATCGACCTCCACCAGTGCTTTCAGTAAACTCAGTGAGTCCATTTGTTAAACCTCATTTCAAATACTTGTCAAACCAAGATGACAGTTCTTCATACCTTTTTCTTTTCGACCTTGGTCTTCCGCAAGTGACAAGACCATGATTCTCACCTTCATATAAACACAAGCGGGTCTCAACCCCCAATTGACTCAGAGCAGAATACATGTTGAGAGACTCTGTATAATGACACCTAAAGTCATCTTTTCCATGATTAAAAAGAGTGGGTGTCTTCACATACTGGACATTCATGATTGGTGAAATATCGACAAATGATTTTGTACTTTTCCACGGATTACAACGGCAAGCAGAATACTCAACAGCAAACTTATAGCCAATATCTGATGAAGTGAGTGCTGTCAACATGTTGCTGATGCCTCTTTCAGATACTGCGGCCCTGAATCTGTCCGTTTGGGTGATAATATGATTGGTCATATAACCACCATAAGATCCGCCAGTCACGCCCATGCGCATGTTATCTATATCTGGATAGATTTGAAGGGCTTTGTCGACAAATGCCATGAGTTGTTTATAAGGCAAGTCACAAAAGTTTCCTCGAATATCAGCAAAGGCATTTCCCCTGCCATCACTCCCCATGGGGTTGGCATAGAGAACGTAATAGCCTTTGGCACTTAGAAGCTGTATATCAAAGGAAAAAACGTCGGAATAAATCATTTTAGGTCCACCATGAATCATTAAAACAGCGGGCTTTTTTTGATCCTTTTCACTGTATTCTGTTTTATGTGGCGGGCAGACCCAGCCTTTTAAAAGGATGCCGTCAACCTTCACTTCTAGAGCCTGTGGTTTTGACACACTGTAGGCTTTTAGCCAGTCATTGTGTCTGGTTATCCTTGTTAATTCTCTATTTCTATAACAGTAGATTTCGCTAAGGCCCTCATCTTTAAGCCCCAGTAAAATCACTCGGTCTCTTATCACTGCAAAATTGGAGATGGCCCTTAGCCTGTATCAATATGTTCAGTCCGCCCGCTGGTATCTATGGATGCAACCAGCTGTCTATCTTCTCCAACACGGAGAAAATAGTAGCGGTCCTTGGTCTTGTAGTCTCCTGGCCCTTTAGTAAATAAGCAATCTGTGACCACCACTGGTCTTTCATTGCTCATATCCACAAAGTCTCCATGGCCCATAACCTCACCTGATGACAGGTTTATTCTATGGACCTGCTGGTTGTCATTTCGGTTGTTCCTATCTAAATCAACCCCCATAAAATACAGGGTCTCAGGATTGATAGACTTAATCGCGTCAATCCTGTACTGGCCTCTTGTGAACATTTGCATTTGCTCAGTCTTAATATCATATGTAAAAACACTGGATGAGATGGGCTTTTGCCTTGATGATTTAAAGGCCGTCATTACAATTTGACTGCTCTTGAAATCATAATCAATGAGATTAATGTCCATCTCAAGGTCCGTTATCACTTGAATTTTACGACCTTCATAATCCGAAGAGAAAAGACCTGTAATGGTTTTGCCAACCACCCCGCGCCCTTCAATATAAAAAGGAGAGCGACTGCTGCATTCCATAGAAACATCTTCTTTATCAGCCTTTATAGGGGCTGTAAAATAGAGCTTGTCCCCACATCCAACACTTTCAGCCAAAAATGGAATCTCACAAACCTTTTTTAGTTGCCCCTTTTCTGGGTGATATGCGTAAAAGGCCGTGCTATCTTCATATAAATACTTAAAAAGAATGAATTCGTCCTTGAAATAATAGTCTTGCGGAGACTTCTCCAGAGGAATCAATCGGGTGGTATAATCCGCGAGATCAATAAGGAAAACACGTTTATCGTAGACATTCTTTTCATAGTTGAGTGTATTCACAAAATAGAGTCCAAAAGTTTCACTCGGGTGTATTTTTAAATTTGTCAGGATTTGATTTGATAAAAAGTCATCTAAGTCTATGGTCTGCGTCATTTTTTCACCTCTATGCCATATAGTTGCAATAACGATGCCAAATGTTACGCATATGAAATAAAATTGTTTCGTGATTTTAAAACATTGAGGTATAATGGGAGCAAGATTTTTGAGGAAATGAGGTAGGAAAATGAAATCTATTGCGGTTGTCACAGATTCTAAAATGCGAAATGGCCGGCCAGCCATGTGGGCAATATACTTAAGGAAAATATAATAGAGGTATTTGGCGATACCATTCACGTTGAAAATTACTACATAGATGAGTTAATCCCAGAAACGGCCATTGAAGAGGATCTGGTTCTCATTATGGCTGGGTCAAGGGCCATTAAACTCAGGGACCATGTCACAGATCCAAAAACATAGTCCTGGCCCGCAGAACCTTTTTAAAACATGGTCTTGAACAGCTTTACAAGCTTCCAGAAAACTCAGATGTCCTGGTTGTGAATGACAACATCGAAACCGTGCTTGACTGTGTCTCAGCCCTTTACAATATTGGTATCAAACATGTTAATCTGATTGCTTATGAACCGGGTAAGGATTACAGACATATTAAACATGCCATTTCCCCTTCTGAAATGGACCTGATTCCACCCTATATTGAAAATGTTTACAACCTGGATGACAGGGTTGTTGACATCCCAACCATGCTGGTAATTATGGGGCGTCTGGGGATTGATAACAAGGACATCCAGCAGAAACTCTACACCTACTACCAGAAAATTTTCAGTGTCAACGAGTCGGTAACAGACAACTACAACAACCTGCTGACTCGAACAGAAGAGCTTGACTATATGCTTGATTTAAGCCACGACGGAATCGTTCTAACCGATCCCTCAGGAGAAATTTTGGTTCACAATAAAAAATTCAACGAAATGTTCAAACTTGAGGGAAGTTTGCTGGGGCAGGCCCTTCACCAAGTGGTTAATGATGTTGACTTGACTGCCTATTACAAGTCTGATTACTTTAATGAGCTTATTAGTTTTGACAACAGACACCTCAGCCTTGAGAAGAAAAACATCGTTCACTTTAATAAGGAAAAAAGAATGTATTTCTCTTTTCAAGAGGTGACCTATATAAAAAAAACTAGAACAAAATCTTACCAAGAAACTCCGCCAGAAGGGACAGATTGCAAAGTACGACTTCAATGACATTGTGACAGCTTCAAAACAGATGAAGGACATTATCGAGCGCAGTCATCGCATCGCTAAAACAGATTTAACGGTTCTTATAACCGGTGAGTCGGGTACGGGAAAAGAAGTCTTGGCCCAGGCCATTCACAACGCTTCTGATAGGTGCCACCAGCCCTTTATTGCCATCAATGGTGCCGCCATTCCTGATAGCCTCCTTGAAAGCGAGCTCTTCGGGTATGTGAGTGGTTCTTTTACAGGGGCCCTTAAACAAGGGAAAAAGGCCTTTTTGAAATGGCCAATAATGGGACGATTTTTTTAGACGAGATTGGCGATATGCCCATGCACCTTCAATCAAAACTTCTTCGTGTTCTTCAGGAGAGGCAAATCACCCCCATTGGGTCTGACCGCATTATAGACATTGACGTTCGAGTCATTGCCGCAACCCACAAAAACCCCTTGGAACTTATTGAAGTTGGGGCTTTTAGAAAGGATTTATTTTATAGACTCAATGTCTTTCCAATTAACCTGCCACCTCTTCGAAAGCGCATTGATGACATTCCCCTTCTTCTGGACGCCTTCACAAACCATAAGTTTGAAATAAGTGAGGAATGTCGTTGCAGGATCATGGGCTACAAATGGCCTGGCAATATTCGAGAATTGCACAACGTTGCCAACTACGTTTCAACCGTTGAAACATCAAATATAATGGACACGCACTCCCTGCCCCAGTACATCATTGACCAGACCGGCATATGCATGATAGAGAGCCGTACAGATATAAAGTTTGATGACAAGGCAGCCATTGAGGCTTTATCAGATTTTGACTTTGAGTCTACAGGTTTTAGCCACCATCTCCTTTCTCAATGAGATTAAAAAGACGGCAGGTCGAAAGCATATTCTCGAAATCTTGCAAAAGAATGATATTTTCATACAAGAAAGCACTCTAAGAAGAATTCTCATGACCCTGAGTGACCGGCAACTTATTGTTATAAAAAAAGGACGCAGTGGAAGTCACATTACCCCAAAAGGAGAGCGGTTCTTGTTAGAAAATAATTAACAGGTTTATAAACAGGTGAATGAATAGGTATAGCTTCCTATTTATTCACCTGTTTTTTATTGCTCTTTATTCGTCCCAAGATTAGTCCCTAGTAAATTTCACTTGTTTTTAGGACCCTACTTTTTTTCAAAACGCCTGCTTCAACCGAATATAAAAAGGAGGATTCTTGCAATTTCTTGTCTATTTTCTGCATTGTTCACAATTCGTTTGCAAGTTTCTCATGAAATTTATATAAAACATTCATAGATTATTAATATTTCTTCGGTACAATGAATTCAAGTTAAACAACTTTGGAAGAAAAATAGAAATGAGTGAACATAATGAAGTTCAGTTTCGGAAAATTACTTTTGATATTTACTATTATTCCATTTGTGGAACTGTCGATTTTACTTGAAATTGCTGCAAGAACGTCCACCATGACAGCCCTAGGCATTATACTATTGACCGGTGTTGTTGGGGCCTACTTTGCAAAAGATCAAGGTCGGCGGGTTATATATAACATTCAGTCTGAACTCAACAGGGGCACTATGCCAGGAAATGAACTCCTGCATGGCCTTTGTGTCTTAATCGGCGGTGTGCTTTTACTGACACCGGGTATATTGACTGACTTATTTGGATTTAGCCTTCTCTTTCCAGCCACACGAACAGGCTATATTGAGCTTATGAAAGGCTATATCAGCAAGAATTTTAGGACAGGCAATGTTCATGTATACACGTCTCAGTCCCACGATCACAATACATTTAGATAAGCTTGCTTTTACCCCTTGTAGGTGTACTGATCCTCCCCCCCTTGACAATCAGTCCCTACCCTTAAAATAGAAAGTCATACCAGACGACGCATCTGGTATGCAAAGAGGCTAAAGAGCCCCCCAATCTTTTTAGTCCTAACACAACAACAAAAACAAGGCAGATGATAACCCTTTCGGTTTTCATCTGCCTTGTTTTTTTTGCTGTATAAAGTTCTCATTATACCCTGTATAGATATTTAAAAATCTAAACCCAGGCATATTTCTATTGTCCGCATTGTGCCCCTTCTTATTTCAATCACAAAGATACCTGCTATATAAAAATACAAACCATTTAAAAGAGATTAATAAAAAAAGGCGCCATGATAACAGTGAATATGCCTGCTATTGGTATGGCCACTGCACTCATTGCGCCAACCTCTTCGTCCATTTCAATGGCTTTTGACGTCCCAATAACATGGCTGATGTGCCCAGGGCAATGCCACAAGCTGTTTTATCATCAATTTTCAAAAGCTTTAGAAGGCTCGGTCCAATAAGAGCCCCCAAAATGCCTGTAATAATAATGGCAGCAATGGCAAGGGGCACAATTCCGCCCACTTGCTTTGTGACCTCTATACCTATGGGTGTTGTTATGGACTTGCTCATGAGGGATGCTTTCAGGTCTTGAGAGAGACCAAGCATCCGGCTCATAACAACCACGGATAGAAGGGACAGAACAACGCCACCACCAATTCCGATCATGACAGCCTTTAAATTTTTCATTAGAATTTCATAGTGATAATACAGGGGAATGGCAAGGGCCACCGTGGCAGGCTTAATTAAAAGCGTGATCCAGTCTCCGCCAACATCGTAGGCTTCCAGTGGAATCCTAAAGGTGGATAAAATACCTATAATCATTACTATGGAGACCAAAAGTGGATTGGCTATGCTATTTCTGACCTGCGCCTAAAAGCATCCGCCAATATATAAACGGCAACTGTAAGAACCACGCCAAACAAGGGGCTATTATAGACCACTATACTCACCCGCTTTCTTCTTAAACATCTGTACAAGCCACCCACTAACCCCCATAACAAGGACTGTGCTGACCCCAATTATAACCAAGAAGGGGATGGCCTCTTTTTTTAAAACATCGAAGTAAGCCATAATGCCCACACCTAAGGGGACAAACATAATGGGCAAAATAGATAATAAATAATTTCCAGTCTCTTCAATGGCATGGATTTTTATGAGTCCAAGTTTTAAAAATATAAAAAGGGCCAACATGCCCAGTATACTTCCCGGGAAGGGAATATTTAAGAGCGTCACCAAGACCTCTGCACAATATGTAAACACCAGTATAATCGCCAACTGTCCAATGTGCTTCATTTCATCACCAACCTTTTCGCTTCAAATATTACCCGATTGCCCTAGGGGCATCAAGAGAATTTTCACAAAAAACCTTGTCCTCTATGATGAAAACCTTTTTTTGTTTTTAAATCTCTGTTAATAGTGTTTATTTCCTGTTAAGTCCCCCATAGAATTAACATTTGCCTTATATGCTTTGGGTGTAATCTCAGATTAGAACAAGTAAGAAAGAAATAGAAAAAAAACGATGTGCATCATAAACAATGTGTCAAAGAAAAGGCTTTTAAGGAGTGATTCCTATGAATTTCATGATAAGTTTATTTAGAATAAAAAAATATGGCTGAACCCGCAATTGTACTTGGTCAGCTCGACCAGCTCGACCCAGAAAATCGCCTCAAGGGCATTGAAGTCAACGCAGACCTTGATGATCCCATAGAAGTGGAGCGCCTATATGCATATGGTCACCTCTTAAAGGCCCGGCATAAGAAACTGCAAATTCATTCGCCACATGGATTTTCTAAACTGTATAACGAAACAAGTTGTCTAGATAAATATTTATCCATTTATGCAGATTTGGCAAAAAAACTGCAAACATGCCTTTCCATTACCATTCATCCTGTCGAATCCGACCAAAAAGAAAAAGCAAGGTTTCACACCCTTAAACTTATAACGCGACTTATAAGCATTTGCGAATTACAGAGCTATGACCTTACATTTACACTTGAAAATTTGAATATGAGTCGGCACCGACTCGATACAGAAGGCATTCAACCCCTTGTTGAGGGATCAAATGTAAACTTCTGCTGGGATATTGGCCATGAAGTCTTTGAAGACCAGTGTACCTATAGCTTGGATGATAGTCTTTTTGATAAACTCAACAACATTCATATTCATGATATAAACCAGACAGACCACCACCCTTTATACACGGAAAAACAGACTATGTCCGTGCTGTGTCCTACTTGGCCACAAAGGGATACAAAGGTTCTGTGGTAGTTGAAATCAATACGGATTATCTGGCGGGTGACACATGGGGCCAAAAGTACACAGATTATATGAGACAGCTCTATACGGTTTCAGATATTTACAAGAGCCTGACACGGTCTCGCGAACAGGTTATTTAAAGGATCAAGACAGGCTTACTTTAACCGGTCAGTCACTATGCTGACCCTGTAAAACACCAACCCCTCTACTAATAATTCACAAAATGTGTTCCCGGGGCAAAAAATATATGCACCCATATGGATAGGATGGGCAAACACTCTCTTTATAAATCTTAAAACCTTTTGAGGAGGAATATTGTCTTTTTCTTCTAAAAAAGACTGGCCTTTTACTGATTTTTCAGCAAAAGGCCAGTCTTCTTTTTTTATGATTTCACTTTTTGAGCCTAACTTAAAAGGGTGTATCCCTCTTCTTGAAGGCGCTTTTCGTGATCAATTAGACCATTCACTATGATATTAATATGATCATTGAACTCCATGCCCAACTCTTCCATAGACGACATGAGTTCATCTCGGTCCACTGCTCTTGCAAAAGCCTTGTCTTTCATTTTCTTTTTAACAGATTTTCCTTTTAGCCCCTCTAACTTTGTAGGGCGCATAAGAGCCACCGCTATAATAAAACTTGCCATTTCATCCACAGCATGAAGAACCTTGCGTTCCATTAAGTCTCTTGGAACAGAGCCGTCATACCCATGGGACAGGATAGAATCAATAAATTCCTTGTCTAAATCTGTACCAGTAAGCAGTTCTGGTGCTTTAGCTGGGTGAACTTCTGGATATTTTTCGAAGTCAATATCATGAAGGAGTCCTAAATTGCCCCATCTTTCTTCATCGGCATCAAAATGCTTGGCGTAAGCGATCATAGCGGCTTCCACCGCCAAAGAATGTCTGAAAACACGGTCTGTTTTCACATGCTCTTTAAGAAGTTCCAGCGCTTCACTTCGTTTCATAATAGCCTCCTAATCTCAGAAAAGACTCTTTCTATTTACGTCTTTCCCATTCCAGATTGTCAAAATTATCTGTCTACTCTATGACAATTATAATAATAATTTCCCCTTTGGTATAGGGTTTTAAAAAATCTTTTATAAATATGCAGTCTCTTCGTCTTTCTATTTGCTTTTTCAACTTTTTATGAGCCACCTAAAGTAATTATTTATCCATTTCAAATTATTGACTTCATTGGAGTTAAGGTTTAAAATACACTTAAAACAACCCTTAACGAAGTGGTGATTTTAATGGGTCAATCTACACATTTTATGAAATTAAAGCAAATCAATGTCGACATGGTCAAGGAAGCCCTTAAAACTTCCGGTCACAGCACAAAGATGAGTCTTTCTCGTGAAACGGGGCTCAGTGTTGCAACATGTGGCAACATTCTCAGTGAACTTCTTATCACAGGTGAGGTTCTTGAAATAGAACAAGAAGCTTCAACCGGTGGGCGTCCAGCTCGGCGGTTTGTATACAATGAAAATTTCGCTTCAGTGGCCTCTGTCTATTTTAGAAAAGAAGGAGACACCGACTATATGGTTTGTGTTGTTTCCAATTTACTCGGAAATCCCATTTTCGAAAAGCAGATAGAGGAAAATGGACTTTCTATGGAAACAATTGAAAACACAATTGACACCCTGGTTTCCGACTTTCCAAATCTTCGTGTCTTAACCTTGGGCATACCTGGTGTTGTCCATCAAGGGGCCATAGGCTACTCGCATTTTGAATCCCTTGCTTACTATCCTTTAGAAGAAAAGCTCATGGATAAGTATGACCTACTTGTTACTGCCGAAAATGATATGAATGCCACGGCAGTCGGGTATTACAACAGTTACGCCAAAGACAAGCCGGAAAGTCTGGCTTATTTGTACTATCCTAAGGACGGTATTTCTGGTGCAGGCATTATTGTAAATGGACGAATTGTTAAGGGACATTCCAATTTTGCAGGAGAAATTTCATTTATACCTCTAGGGCTGTCGCACTCTGAGCAGAAAAAAATCCAACAGGATGCCCATGCGTTTTCAGACTTTGTCTGTCGAACAGTTGCAACAGTCAATGGCATTATTAACCCTCAAAAAGTGGTTCTTTGCGGTTATTATTTTAAAGACCCATTCATAGACAAATTAGAGCATAGACTTAAAACATATATTTCTGAAAAGCACATGCCTGAACTCATATTTGAAACGGATGTTCATAAGAGTTATCTAAAGGGTCTCACCCACATTGCCCTAGAGCAATTAAAATGCAACATTGAAATTGTTGAAAAATAGATCAGGCGCTTGCAAAATTATAGATCTATACCCTTGTCATATATAGAACTTTTAATTCATAAATATCTATATATGCCACAACAAGGATGATTGAATGTTATTTTGCAAGTCGCTCAAATATTAAAAGAGCAGTGACTTGATCGTAAATACGGACAAGTCACTGCTCTTTATCTTACGGGAACAACCTATGCTTTTTTAACGTATATTGACTTTAAACTCATGGCACCAAAACCATCAATTTTACAGTCAATGTCATGGTCGCTGTCATGAACAAGTCTGATGTTCTTGACCTTTGTTCCGATTTTTACAACCGATGAGCTTCCCTTGACTTTTAAATCCTTAATCACTGTGACCGTATCACCATCATTAAGAATATTGCCGTTGGCATCTTTAATAGCGTTTGCTTCTTCAGCAGCGGCATCTGCCTCTGGTGACCATTCATGGGCACACTCAGGCAAACCATTAGGTTGCCATCATGATACGTATATTCTGAATTACATTTAGGACAGTTAGGCATTTCTGCATATTGCTACCTCCATTCATTTTACCGTGTTATAGGTTATCACACCCCAAAAGTAATATCAATGCAATAAAGTGTTTAATTTTACACTTTCCTTCATTTTCCACTTTTCACTTTATTTCATTTAATCCTCTCTAAAGATTCCCCTCGTTTTCCTACGAAAATGATAGATTCGTTGTATATTATTAACAATATTGAATTTTTCTATGCATCCATCTTTTGTTATGAATTTTCTAAATTCACACCGAATATCTCCACAATATTTTGATAATAATTTATCAATGATAAAACATTGCCAAAACAGCAACCGGGCTATTTGGGCATATGTTTATATCTCCATAAAATATACAGCTTTACCCATTTGTTTACTTAAACTGTAAATAAAGACTGTACTTTATGGCTTTCTGTCCATGTTTAACGAAAACGAAACAATATCAGGAAAACGGTTGTCCACCCACTTTTTATCCTCTAGAATTATAAGTGTCGAAACTGAATAAGGTGTGAATGATTGATGTTGGAGAAATTCTATGATTTTAGAATTACCGTAGGAGAAAGGCTTTGATTTGCTAGATCATGGCTGAAGCTCTCAGGTCTAATACAGTATCATGACACACCCCTGGAGAGACTCTTAAGAGCATCGACGAAGCAACTCGATTTGATCGGGGAAACTTTCAGATAAAAGGACAGGGTAAAATTAGCGGCAAAAGGAGAAGTGTGTGCATGCTGGTTTTATAGCTGTCTATTTTTATGCCCAAAATCTGATAAGATCCCCTCTGAATCAGTCTGGTTGTGCTTACGTATCGCGAGCGTAAGGGACGGGCTACTGGTTATCATAAGGAGGTCACTCACAATGAACACAGAATCACTTTTGGCTTTTTTGGACAAGGTCAACGGCATCCTTTGGGGGCCCTTGATGCTATTCTTCCTTCTTGGCACAGGCGTTCTCTTTACTTTTAAACTTCGGTTTTTACAGGTTACCAAACTCGGTATCGCCTTCAAGCAAATATTTAGCACTGACCGATCAGACAGCGATGCTGAGGGGATGTCCCCCTTCCAGTCTCTATCCACTGCCATTGCAGCTCAAGTGGGGACAGGCAACCTGGCAGGTGTCGCCACTGCCATTGCAGTTGGTGGTCCAGGCTCAATTTTTTGGATGTGGATCAGTGGTTTCTTTGGAATGGGAACCATATTTGCTGAAGCTGTTTTAGCACAGCTCTTTAATGAAGAACGCGATGGAGAACTCACTGGTGGTCCAGCGTATTATATTCGAAATGGACTTAATAATAAATTTTTAGCTGGATTCTTTGCCATTTCTATCGTCCTTGCCCTAGGTATTATGGGAAATATGGTACAGTCAAACTCAATTGCAGCCGCAGTTAAAAACGTTGTCCCGATCCCAAATTTGGCCCTTGGCATCATTATCGCTGCCCTGGCGGCCATGGTTCTAGTTGGTGGTGTGTCACGTATTGGCGCTTTTACAGAAAAAGTTGTTCCATTCATGGCAGCCTTTTATATTCTTGGAGGTATAATAATTGTTGCTCTAAATGCCGACCAGCTTATACCGGCCTTGAAAATGATCGTTTACGGCGCTTTTAATCCTCAAGCGGCAACAGGTGGTTTTATTGGTGCCACTGTCAAAGAAACCGTACGCTATGGTATTGCCCGTGGATTGTTTTCAAATGAAGCTGGTATGGGGTCTACTCCCCACGCCCATGCGGTTGCAAAGGTCAAGCACCCTGTCCAGCAGGGAATGGTTTCTATACTTGGTGTCATTGTTGATACAGGTGTTGTTTGTACAATCACGGCGCTTGTCATTCTGACAACAGGTGCTTTTGAAACCGGGTTGACTGGTGCGGAGCTAACTCAAGAAGGTTTCCGTCTAGGTTTTAGCTTCATAGGAGACTTCGGAACCAGCTTTATAGCTGTTTGCCTCTTCTTCTTTGCTTTTTCAACAATTATTGGGTGGTACTTCTTTGGGGAACAAAACATCAAGTACCTCTTTGGGTCAAGAGGGATTCTAGGATATAGAATGGTCGTTCTCGCTGGCATAATTATTGGTCCGCTCCTTGATGTGGAACTCGTTTGGAGCCTAGCAGACTCATTCAATGCCCTCATGGTTGTTCCCAACCTGATCGCCCTTGTAGGCCTTACAGGATTGGTTGTAAAATCTCTTAACGACTTTATTGACACTTACGAAAAAGGCACCGTATCTAAAAAAGCAAGCTAGACCGTTCGTGAATATGACCCAACTTTTCATATTCATTGTTGAGCGACTTGCAAATCATCATTCAAGCCCCCTCGTCCTACCATATATAAACATTTGAAATCAACAGTTCTATATATGCAGGTCGAAGGCATAGATCTATAATTTTGCAAGCGCCTGATATAATGAAAAGATGAGCTCATTTCTCCCTTGAGCTCATCTTTTCTTATCTTGAATGCATTTAATTTTGAAGATTTAAGTCATTATAGACCCTACTGAACGCGTTCAACTGGACCGGTCATCATCATTTGATTGACCAGTTTTTCGAAAACACCAAACAAGCTGTCATCAAACTTCACTGATTCTTCTCTTAATATTCCCATGGCCTCTTTCCAACCATATGCAGGCCTATAGCACCTGTTTTCCGTAAGGGCATCAAACTTATCAACAAGACTGATCACTTGGGCTGGGAAAGGAATATCATTTCCCTTTAAACCATAGTAACCCCGACCGTTGTAATCTTCGTGATGGTATAATACCCATGACGAAAAGGCTGACATAGATGGATGATCGTTGGCAATACAGTAACTTAGCCAAGAATGCATCTTAATGACTTCATACTCTACTTCCGAGAGAGGTTCTTCCTTATTATAGACCCGTGGGTCCGTACAGATCTTGCCGACGTCATGCCATTCACAGGCCATTCTAATTTGCGTTAAGACATCTGAAGAAAATCCAAGTTCAGCCCCCAATATTTGAGAGAGTTCCGACACACGACTGCTGTGTACAATCACTTCATTAAAAACGCCGTCTAAAGAATGGATGTCATATTCTAAATTTGGATGTTTTTCCTTTAAAATAACCTTGGCTCGGTGCATAAATTCATCGACGTCCACCTTGCCGTGGATAATATAAAGCACATCCAGGGAGGCTGTTAAAAACACCTCATCATAAATACGACTTATGCCCGTGACTGTAGCGTGCAAATCCTCAAATTCTTCTTCTGTAAAGGCTGCATGGTTTCGCATATCAAGACGGACAAGCCCCATCGGGGTATGCTGTCTAAAAGACTTTGACAATAAACTCGATAAAGACTTTGAGGCCTTCTTTAAAAGCTGAATGTCACTTGTTGAATGGGTGATTCTATCCCGTCCACACTGCTTGGAAACATATAGCGCTTCATCGGCCAGAGCCACTAAGTTTGTATATGTGGCCACCTTACATGAATCTCCCACAGTGCTTATGCCCGCACTAACCGTGTATCCCGTCTCTTCTTTAAAACGACTGCACGCTTCATAGGCAATTTTATGGGCATGGTCTTTCCCACCATAGGCACGAATAATGAATTCCTCACCACCATATTTAAAGGCCACACTATCATTTTTTTTAGATACATCCGTTAATATGTTTGCAAACCCTATCAGTATTTTGTCCCCATAGGGATGGCCCTTGGTATCATTGACTTGTTTAAAATGATCAATGTCAAACATGATTATGCTCTCACCTAGCGCCGGCATGGATGTGGCTTCAATATTAGAAAAGTATGACCTATTATAAATTCCTGTTAAGGGATCTAACACAGCCATTTCCTTAAACTCTTCCACAAGACATGCGCTCTTTAAATAAACACTCACCTGGGTGCTTATTATTTGCAAAAAAATAATTTTACTCTTATTGATTTCACAGCTTCGCGCCCAATAGCACACAAGAAATCCATAAGTGTCCTTCCCAATTCCAAGCCTGATTAAGATTGCAGATCCATCACTTAAGGCAGTCATTTCTGACTTTGACAAATCGTCAACAACGAGAATATCCTCTACATTGTCATCAAGTGTTTCAAAATCAAAATGCTCATACAAATCATTGGAGTTGCTCAAATGTCTCCACTTTTCATCGAAAACCACTTGGCTGTAACTGGCTCCAAATACCCCCTTAACGCTGTCTTCAAGCACATTCATAACCATATGGGGTTCAATATCAGACCCTATGTACTTGGACACATCAAAAAGTGTTTCCAGCATCCCCAGATCATTGTTTGTCTCATCTAGCTTTGCCTGCATTTTTGCAAAGGCTTCAGAAACACTGATCATAGATTGTATGGCATTCTCTATTTCCCTGCCAACCGTATACATGTTATCCTCCGTCCACACCACACCATTTTCCTAGATTGCCTGTGAAATACGAACCTTCACAAAGCATTTAGGCTTCTATATAGATTAATTATATCACGTTGACACACAAGAAAGGCCTGTTAAAAGTATGCTTTTTTCCTACCGTAAATCGTATTTACTCGACTTATAAGATGGGTTTCAATTGCTTCTTTTCTTGCGCATACTGTGGCACAGAGCAATCTTTGATTGCTTCTGTCCTTGCACATACTGTGGCACAGAGCAATCTTTGATTGCTTCTGTCCTTGCACATACTATGGCACAGAGCAATCTTTGATTGCTTCTGTCGCGATGCGCGCCAGATAGTTTTAAATGACAAGCTCAGGACTTGAGAGTGAACTCTCAGATCCTGAGCTTGTCATTTAAAACTGCCTTGCTTTGCATTTCGCGCAAAAAAAACAACCCCACTCCGCTTTTGCGGTCTTGGGGTTGTGTTCTTCTTATATGCATTTAGGGGGGAGGATGCATACAACTATATCAATCTATTTTTGTAGGGGGATTACTTATCTATGTGTACATTATAAAGTGTAATTATTAACGAAATATGTACACACTGTGAAATTTCTGTTAGCAATCCACGCCTTCATGACATCGCTGTCTCTCTTGCCCTATTATCTATTCCTTTTAGTAGCCACTTGAATACACAAGCAGTTGACCATGGGTGGCATAGTCTATGGGATTAATGCCAAGCTCCATGACTTTTTCTTGCTATTGCCACATTCACTATATTGCCTTTATATCCGCAAAGAGAACAGGTTCCACTTTGATAAAGCGCTCCTGGAAAACACTCTGTACATCCCACATCCACTTTGCAATTATCACACACATTTAGTTTATCAATGCCACGAAGGCCTGATATATAGACTCTCATCTGCGGAAACATTGCTGTCACCTCCACTTGCACTAAGTTATTCGAATATTGTAGGACTTTATTATACTCCATTTGCCAAACTGTGTCGAATAATGTCGATAAAAGTTTTTTCACATTTGTTGCCAAACAAAACGAATATTACATTTTGTATCATTTGTAATATGATACCCAAAATTCTAAGTCAAATTTATATCTTTCATATTTTATGTTACTATCAAATGGATCCGTTCTATCGTTTTATCGACATGCATAAGTGGTATCAATAGACAGAGGGGGAACTTAAATGAATTCATTTTTCAAAAAATCTGTAGAACTCAACTTAAAAATCGAAAAGTTTCTGGATACTATCTCAAATAGTTTAACCCTATTTGAGTCTGCAATGAGCCATTACTTAGAAGATGATACAGCCACTTATAAAGACCACATGCTCCGTATCAATGATCTTGAATCCGAAGCGGATGAGCTGGAAAAGGAGATCAAGGTCTCCCTTTATAAGTATATGCTTCTCCCCGATACACGGCTGATGTCCTTTCCTTGGTTAAAAGCCTGGATGACATTATTGACATGGCTGAGGAAATCACGAAGGACATTCACATTCAAAAACCAAATTTTCCCACCGGTCTTCACAAGGATATTCTCGATATGACAAAGAACTCGGTGGCATCTGCTGAAACACTTCTCACAGCCACTCGAACCTTCTTCCACGAAGTGCATTTGGTATCATCACATACAAGCAAAGTCAAATTTTTCGAACATGAGGCTGACTTAATAGAGGATAAAATCAACGACCAAATCTTCAATGGTGGAGAAGTTCATGACCTCAGCGAAAAAAATGCAGCTCAAACGATTTATCAGCAAGGTTTCTAACATTGCCGACACCGCTAAAGTGATCAGTGACAAGCTCACTATTTTCACAATTAAAAGAGAAGTCTAGGTGATATTATGTTGCTCACAATTTTTTATATTTCAAGCGGACTTTTTCTCGGCTGGTCTCTTGGTGCCAATGATGCAGCCAATCTATTTGGAACAGCTGTTGGTGCAAAAGTTGTAAAATTTCGAACCGCTGCCATTATAATGAGTATTTTTGTAATTATAGGGGCAGTTGCCAGCGGATCGGGCGCCAGCCATACCCTTGGAAAGCTTGGGTCGATTTCTTCCCTTTCCGGTGCCTTTATTGTGGCGCTTTCTTCTGCTGTAACCATATTTATTATGACCAAGTATGGCCTCCCGGTATCCACATCGCAGTCTATTGTTGGAGCCATTGTTGGATGGAATCTTTTCTCTTCCAGCCCAACAAGTTTTGATACGCTCTCGAAAATTGTTATGACCTGGGTGCTCTGCCCTGTCTTATCTGCAAGTTTTTCAATCATTTTTTATAAAATTTTCAAGCACCGAACCAAGACCATGAAAATGAACCTCTTCATGCGCCATTACTGGATTCGGCTCAGTCTTATCCTTGTAGGAGCCTTTGGAGCCTATTCTTTAGGTGCAAATAACATTGCCAATGTTATGGGGGTCTTTGTCAACGCTGTGGAGATCAATGCTTTAGACCTGGGCCTATTCACAGTCAGCAAGACTCAAATTTTGTTTTTTATAGGTGCCTTGGCCATTTCTGTGGGCATTTTCACATATTCTAAAAATGTTATGACCACAGTTGGCAACAATCTTTATAAGATTTCTCCCGCCACAGCTCTTGTGGTGGTTTTATCAAGTTCTTTCGTCCTTTTTATATTTGCATCTGTATCCCTTCAAAATTTCTTGCTCTCACTTAATCTGCCAGCCCTTCCACTTGTACCTGTATCCAGTTCACAGGCTGTTGTAGGGGCGATAATTGGCATAGGCATTGCCAAGGGCGATCGGAATATAAATCTAAAAAAGCTGGGACGAATTTCCTTTGGATGGATTTTGACACCAACGCTGTCTCTTCTTCTGTCCTATGTGAGTCTTTTCTTTATGCAGAATGTTTTTATGCAAAGTGTTATATAAGACCTTTTCAATTTACAAAGATTCAACCAGTATTCCAAAAAACAAAAAGACCTTTCTAGGTCTTTTTTTTTGTTTGTATGACGTTTTTTTAGAAGTTTTCGAACCACTTCTTTTCTTACTGGAGCTGGCCTTTCGCTTGGTCTTGTTCTTCGGACCATTAGGCGCTCCAAAGGTCTCACTGGTCTTTCTTTTTCTTTCTTTTTGCTGTTTTGTCTTTTTCTTCATAACAGAGTAGCCAAAGGTTCCAAGCTGGTCTCCAAGACCAAAATAAGCCCCGTGACTGTAGCAGATTGGACGTGACTTGTCTAAGTGGAACTTACCTTTTTCATCAAAGTAAGCTTCATCAGCATGGACAGCAAGGACTTCTGCCATGAACATATCGTGACTTCCCAGTTCTATAACCTGTGTCACACGGCACTCAATATTCACTGGAGACTCTTTAATAAGTGGTGCCTTCACATGGGTGGCCGGCTCTGGCGTTAAACCGGTCACTTCAAATTTATTGACATCTCTTCCCGAGCGAACGCCACAAAAATCCGTTGGGTGAACCAGGGCCTCTGTGGTCAGGTTAATGACAAACTCTGAAGACTCTTTTATAAGGTTATAAGAGTGACGTTCCTTCCTTACAGATATATATGTCATGGCTGGGGCTGTATTTATTGTCCCAGTCCAGGCAATGGTTATTATATTGTAGTTTTCCGGTTCAGACCCACAAGTGATCATAGCTGCTGGCACAGGGTATATCATTGTACCAGGTTTCCATGTTACTTTACTCATGCCAATTCCTTTCTACTTCTCGTCTTACCAAAGACCAATTTAATTTAGACCCCATCTGGGCTTGTGTTTTCCACCAACTGAATACGATATCCGTTGGGATCAAGAATATAGAAAAACTTCACATATGGGTTTGGTGCAACAGGACCTTCAATGATTTCTATCCCCTTGTCCTTTAAATGTTCTATGTAGGCATCCACCGAGTCGACAGAAAAGCCTGTGGAAACATGACTGGTGAATGTCACGTCATTTTGAGGTGTGCTGATAAGTTCAAACTTTGTTTCACCACTGCCAAGAAATGCAATTTCAACACCTTCTGCAGGGCTATAACGCTTGTCCACAGTTAAATCAAGAACTTCAGTATAAAACGCAACTGAGTCATCCATGTTTTTGACATGAATTGTTGTCCATAAATTTTTCATTGTCCACGCCTCCTATTGGTTTGCCGTAAATTTGTATGGATCAAGGTATTCCTAATCCACTTATATCCTAACTCTTTGATTCATAAAACTTTAACCTTGCCCTATCATATAAATCGATCAGTCTGATTTGACCTCATAAAACTGATATTTTAACTTTCAAAATATCAGCATATATTCCCCCCATAGCTATCCTTATAGCTATTAGATATTTATGAATCAATCGTTCTAGGAAGGTTTTTTATTTTTAAGTGGTCAACTGTTCTTCTACTATTATAGCAAAAGAAAAACCCTGCTCCAAAGGAACAAGGTTTACTGATTGTGAAAGTAAAGTCATTTAATGAATAACTTGCTTATGCTGCAGCGTTGTCAGCTCCAGAAGCTGGCTTTGAAGCAGATTTAAGCATAGTGATTGACGTGTACAGGATAACGCCGATTACTAACCAAGTCAGAATCTCAAGTGGAAGCGACTTAACAAAGTAAGCTGCGATGAATACACCAACAATACCACCTATTGTAATACCCATTGCCGCACGACGGTCGTATGCACCTGTCTTTACGAACTTCACAGATGCTGCTGGCATTAGGAATGCACAAGAACCCATCATGATTGGGAAAGCAACAGCCGGTGACATGCCTAGGAAGTAAATAAGAGCCATACATGGTGCGTATAGACCAATACCTGCAGTCATTAGAGCACCTAGAATAAAGTTACCCACTACAGCGATAATAAGCTTTGCACCTGTAAGACCAATTGCTTCGCCGCCACCAGGCATGATGCCTAGACGACCAGCAGCCATAAGGCCTGCAGTGATTAGTAGGGCAACACCCATGATCATTTGAATCTTCTTCTCAGGAAGCTTAGATACAAAACCAGCACCAATCCATGCGCCGATTGTTGCTGCAGCAAGCATGCTGACTAGTGTTACAGTTTCCACTTCGATAACTTGAATAAAAATAAATGCTTCTAGGACCACCGGAATCGTACAAGATACATTGAGTGTACCTGGTAGAACACGGTCTTTCGTTTGTTTAAAACCTTTTAGTAGTGCAGTGGTTGGTGCAAAAGAACCAATACCTAGCGTATCAAAGAAGTTTGTAACAAAACCAATACCCATAACCTTCGGCCAAGAATTGTCCTCAAGGTTATTCTTGTTCTTAGCAAAGTCCAATCCGAACATCACTGAGAACCATGCCGTTAGTCCCCCCAGTACGCCTAATACAGCTGTTAACATAGTCTTCCTCCTTAATGATTGTGTAATCTATTTCAAGCTGAAACCGTACTTCACTGGATCCTCTGGATCAATGATGAAGTGGTTAAAGCCTGTAATATAAGCTGAACCTGTGATCTCAGGAATGATTGCTTTTTCTTTACCAACCATCTCTTCACCCACAATTCTCCCCTTAAATAACGTGCCAAGGATACTTTCGTATACAAATAGCTCGTCGTGGCCAATTTGGCCTTTTGCATGAAGTGTTGCCAGTTTTGCACTTGTTCCTGTTCCGCATGGTGATCGGTCCACTTGACCCTGACCAAAAATAACCACATTTTTGTAGTCAGCGTCTTCATGAGAAGGATCATCAAAAAACTCAACAAGATCAACCTTATTGATATGGCTTAGCTCTGGGTGTCTAACTTCAACGTGCTCGTTAACAGCATCGCGAATTTTTAGACCCATATCAAGAAGCTTAGATGCGTTGTTTGGCTCTACTTTTACATTTAATTTTCTTGCATCAACAATAGCAAAGAAGCTGCCACCGAAAGAAATATCCATTTCCACATCACCAATAGATGGGACTGGCACTACAACATCTTGCATGAAGTTAAAAGCTGGAACATTTACGATAGAAACTTCTTTAACCTTGCCGTCATTAACCGCTGCACGTGCAGTGATCAGACCAGCTGGCGTGTCCATTTTTACTTCTGTAAATGGCTCAACCACTTCGATCATACCTGTTTCAATAGCTACAGTGATAGCTCCGATAGAACCGTGACCACACATGTTTAGGTAGCCGCCGCCATCCATGAAAATGATTCCGAAATCAGAGTCATCGTTCACTGGAGGTGTTATGATAGAACCGAACATATCGCCATGTCCCCTTGGTTCATGCATAACTGCTGTTCTCAGGTTATCCATTTTATCTTCTAGAAAGTTCTTCTTTTCTGCCATTGTTTGCCAGGAATATTAGGTACGCCACCCACAATAATTCTTGTAGGTTCGCCCATAGTATGTGAATCCACCACATTTAGACTTCTGATTGCTTTCACTTTGAATCTCCTCTCACTCATTAATGCTGATCTAAATCTCTAAATTGTTATTTTTTTCACTTTGAAGCTTCTAAAAAAACAGATGTTTAACGCATTTTCAGTTTTAAAAAGGCCAGTGCCTTTCTCGCATCCAATCTGTTCACTGTATTTTCACCAACAACCTCTGTTTCAATGCCGTCCTTGGACTTATTGAAATCAACGATTGTATCCATGTACGGATTGGTTACAACAAATCGACCTTGAACACCCTGAAAACTTAATCCAGAGACGGGTATTCCCCTTTTGCCTAGTGCTTCAATAGTGTTAGCGTAATCGACGTGAGAGTTTCCCCAGCCATCGACAGATATTAGTACGCCGTCCACTCGGGCTGCTTCTGCCCAAGCCGCTGCTCGTTCACCGACAAACATTTTTTCAGTATTTCCTTGAGGTGTGCCTACAACGAGTACACCTACCAGATCAATATCATCATCATTACCGACAACATCCAGTAGTGGATCGCGAAAATGATGAAGCGACGTTTCTTTAGTAGATGGTCCTATTCCCATTTGCGCCTCCTATGTCATAGCCCTTAGTGCTCCATCCCGATATTCATTTGGAGATAAAATCATCGGCACATTGCCTATATCAATAATTGACTTTCCACCTGAAAAACCAGATGGTTCATCTGGAAAAAGCATATTATCATACATAGCACCTTGACCTGCCACTTGCTTCATAATAAGCACTTTCTTTTTGCCAGGTCTCACTTTGTCTTCAAATATGTGGCTTTCACTCGCCAATCGACCATTGATGGCCTTTAGGGGCTTACGGATAGATTGTACAAATATATCACACCCTCTAAACGCTGCCATAGGTTGGTTTCGGTCCGCTTCGTTTTCATGTACCAGTGTCACATCGACGTGAATAATGAAATCTGTTTCTGCTGGTGTGCCTGCTCTTCCAAGCACAAGACTCTCTGAAAGAATCCCTTCGGACGATCCGAACTCAGCCATTTGTTTCCCATTCTCATCACAACCCGTTAACATAACAACCGCACCTGTAAGTGTATGTGTCACACCCTCACCGATTGAGCCTATCACTTTCGTTGAAATAGGAACAATATCCATAATGGTATTGATCTCCACATCATGTTTCTCAGGCGCTGTCGCCCTTGGCGGAATTACCGTTACGGATATGTCTCTGATTCGAGAGTCAGAATCAACAATTTGCTTAATCAATGAGATATCAAGTGTCAACGTTTCACCGCTGAGCTCGGTTTTATCTCCGAGCTCAACTGATGAAACATGAAAAGATCTGATTGTCAGTCTTCGGATCACTCTTTCCTTAGACATGTCATCACCCTTTTCAAATTCTAAACTTGTGCAATGTATTCGTAGTTCAGTGGAACAATCTTACCAGCAGATGACATTTTCATCATCTCTTCAAGACTTTCCTTAACAATATTTGTTTGCATGACTTTATCATTTGGAGCGCCTGCGTTTGCACCCATTGGAACAAGTGGAGCAACTGCACGTGGTGCACCATTTTGACGAACAACTGGTGGTAATGCCGCAATAATAACCGTAGGAATCCCCGATTCCTCTATCGCACGCTGTACAATAACAGCAGTACGGTGGCAAGTCCCTCAGCCAGCTGTCAGAAGAACAGCGTCTACATCAGCTTCTTTTAACTGACGAGCAATTTCTGGACCTGTTTCTTCTGTAAATTTCGTTTGGTCGCCGCCGCCACCCATGAAACCGAAGTGTACTGGCGAAACTTCTTTGATAAAACCTTCTTCAGCAAGTTCACGAAGACGATCGATTGGGAACATGCAGTTGATGTCCTTGTTTACGTCGCCATTATCGTAACCACCGTGAGATACCATCATGTCTGCAGATGGTGCGTCACCCGGGATTACACGGAAAGTGAAGTCACCCGCTAGGTTAAATCTCTTGTCTGTTCTTAGATGTACGCCTGCTGCAGTAGCCATAGCAACGCGCATTTCTTTCAGTTCTTTTGTGATAGGGGTCCACACTGGTGGTGGTGTAATCGGAACGAAGATTTCCGATTGAAGCCCCGAAACTGGTTTATACACCATTTCGTCCTCCTTATTTCTTCTGATGTAGATTATTGACGTATTGTTCGCACGGCTCAGCAGATACCACTTCTGGATGTCCCATCATGAAGCCAACTTCTTGGCCAAGCTGTAGTTCATAATCTGAAATTAACATACGTCTAGGAACTTTCAGAGTACCAAGACGGCCCTTCAGATCCATAGTTACAGCCCCATCGTGAATGGCAACAATGATGCCTTCCATATACATTGGGTTACTTTGATACTTTAGCTCGCGCATATATGCCTCCAATACGTTCAAATTTTCTCTATATATTATTCAACTTAGTTTGTTGAATCTGCTTCATAAATTTCTTGGCGCTTCTTAGACATCTTTAGAGATTGCTCATTTTTTGTAAGTTCGACTTCAGTGTCTAGTTCACGTTCGATAGTGTCAACGTTGCTAAGCTTAACATTTTGATTCCACTTACGCTCAGGAGACTTGATTTCTTCGCCAGACATAACGGCCTTTAGCATTGTAAGAGCACGCATTGCGTCTTCTGGACAAAGAGTATTGTTGATAGGATTTCGTTCTCGATACCTAGTTCAGACTTATTCAGGTCAATCATGTTTGTCATGTATTTGTTACCTACAACAAGAGCACCTTGGTTTGCAGAGAATGTCATACCAACAACTGGAATACCTCTTGAACCAACTTGTTCGTGGTGGCTCGCAAAGTCGATGTGGTTGTTACCGAAGCCTTCAGTTGTGATGATAGCACCATCAACGTCAAGAGCTTCAACGATCATACCAAGACGGTTTGATACGTAGAATTTCTCAGAGTTAACCTGTGGAGAACCAACGAAGATGACACCACAAAGATCGATTTCTTCATCGTTCATCGCCTTCATTACAAGTGGCTCTCTCCAGTAGTGACGGCTTGTTTCTTTCGATGCAGGACCGATACAAACTAGGCGTGGATACCACCATCAAGTACTTCTGTAGGAGCAAGCATAACTGGAACGTTACCAAGGTCAACGTTTGGCTTGCCGCCAAGAACGCCAACTGGCTCAACAGGAAGGATTAGGTTATCGTGCATTGCACCCTGACCCATGATTTCCTTGATGATTACAACTTTCTTGTTGCCCTTGCGTCTCTTTTGAGCTAGTGTTTCAACGTGATCTGGCTCACGAGTCACTTCTTTAAGTGCGTTTCTGATTTCTTGTGTGATAAAATCAGATGCTTTGTGTGCTGCGAATGGACCAGGTCTTTCCATACCAGTGTCTTCTTTGATTGTTACTTCTGTCTTAACGAAGAATTCACCGTGGTCTGGAGCACCAGGACGTCCCCACATTACGTTACGCTCGATGATACCTTCAGAAGAACCGAATTCACCAATCTGAACGCCATTTTCATCAACACCTGTTAGAACAACGATAACGCCGTCAAGTGTTCTAGTGATACCATGACCGATTTCGCCTTCTTCTTTAGTTGCGATAGGCTGAACGTCCATGATTGTTTCACTGTACTTGTCGTACATAGCTGGTGTGATGATTTCAAACTTCATATCTACAACAAGATCATCTTGTGCAACTGCATCTTTACAGATGTCTTCACGTACGTAAAGTGTGCTGCCTTCGATCTTTGTTTCAGGACCAGTTAAAACTTCTGTGATTTTGTAGTGCTTTTTCGTTTAGTTCACGAACAACTTTTTCTTCAACTGGTGCAGCAACTGCAGGAGCAGAAGTCGCAGCAGCTTCAGCAACTGGTGCTGGTGCAGCAGTCTGCGCTACAGCAGCTGGTGCAGATGCAACAGACATAGGAATTTCAAGTTTGATATCCTTGCCTTCACCGATTTCAATCTTCAAGACCTGACCTCCATATGTTGTTTGCTGAACAGCTGCAACAGTTTGAGCTGGTGCTGGTGCTGCTTCAACAACTTCTTCAACAACTTCAGCTTCCGCTGGAGCCGCTTCAACAGCGTTTAGGCCTTCAAACATTTCAGCCTTAAGTGGTGTTAACGCGTCAACTGTTTCAATAAGCTTTGCGCCTAGTACCTGTTCAATCGTCAGGCAATCATCATTAATTTCAAGAAGACCTGAGTCCTCTAGATCTGGAAATATAGCTGGATCTTCAAGATTTGCTACATCAAAAATTGTACCCGCTTCGAATCTACAGCATGAAACCGCTGGATCCTTTGCATGCGCCTTAGCCGTTTCGGCAGTAATCGACATACAATCGCCTCCTTAACTCAACAAAATTATTTTATATATTCGGGTGCAGTCCAGGGCACCATGACCGTGGGAATCCCCAGACTGCTTAGCTCAACTCGACTTAATCGAGAGGTTCACTTCACTTATGATTTAGTTCTTCTATACAGCCTGTGACCTGCGCCTCTTAGAACGTGGTCTGTGCTGTGATATACCGGGACACCTAACCTAGGTGCCACTTTCATGACTGTGTTCGTTCAATCCTCGCAAGTGCCAGTCAGAATGATCTGTGCCCCTTCCTTGCGTAACTTTAGAACTTTCTCAGTCTGTCCAGGACATGAACCTGGTAGATCACATCTAAAACGGCCGTTGACTTCTGTCATTCTCTTGCATTTCTCTGCTGCAACAACTTCAGCACCCATTGACTCAGCGATTTCTCTTAGACGCGGCTCATCTGCGCCGCACTCACAGGCAATCACACCAACTTTACGTTTGTCATTTGGGAATTCTGTTGCCACTAGGATACCGCCTGTCATTTTATTTACGACATCTTCACTTGAGCTTCTCTTGCCCGTGAATGGCCCACCCATTACAATTTCGCCTGAGCCGATTTCAAATCCGCCACAAGCTTCGATAAGTTCACCAACTGGTGTGCCTAGAGGCACATCCATGAACACTCGACCTTCTTTTGCATCTTTTACTCGGCCACCCACTGTTAAGTCTTTTGAAATAACTGGGCGCTTTTCTTCGATGGCACGTGTCACGTTTTTAAGCGTCTCAGTGTTTGACACAACCGCGCCTGCTTCCAGTGGAAGCTGACCAGGCTTTAGTTCTACACCAAGCAGTTCTCTTACGATAACACGCTCGTCACCTGCTGGGTACATGTCAGGCAATAGACCCAGTTCAATAGAACTGTAGTTGGCCACATGCTTTTCAAAGACCGAACAAGCCATTTTATGTTTTGGTTTGATTGCAATCAGACCCTTAGATGCTTTTGTCATTTCCATAACGTAAGCCAGACCCTTTACAATCTGCTCTGCCGAAGACTCCATGTATGCGACATTGTGCTTTAGCACAGGTTCACATTCTGCGGCGTTGGCAATAACCACACCTCCGGCAAGATCAACGTTGAACTTAACATGTGCTGGGAATCCTGCACCGCCGGCACCTACAATACCAGCCAGTTCAACCGCTTCTAAGTTTGTTTTAAATGCTTCAATTGGTTCAAATGAATCAGATTGTTCAGCGTGCTTCTCAATCTGAATTTCATTTTCAGTGACACTTTTAACTGTGCCATCCACACTTGCGTGGATTCTTGCGCCAAGACCAGTTGGTTTTGCAACCAGCTGTCCGCGCTTTATATCTGCCCCTACTTCAACAACAGGCTCACAGGGTGCGCCAACATGTTGTTTCAGTGGAAGACGTATTATTGAATCATTCATGACATCATGCCTCCTTTCAGCATTTCTTATTCCGTTATATTCTTAACGCATTATCCGTGCCAACTTTGATAAAGTTATGTCAAAACATTTTTGTATACCCCTAGCAAAGCCTTGAAACAACAGGTTTATGGAATTATAAAAAAAATAAATAAGATTTGGTTCGGCATTTGCGTTTTTAATATAAGCCCTACATTTTTTTACAATTACAGCTTATTTTCAGCCTTTTCCCAAGAATTTTATTGAAAACGTCAAAATACTGACACCTTTTTTTGGTGGTTTTTTATTCATTCGAATTATGGAGTAAGTTAAACAGACCCTCGTGGAGGTTTCGTCAGTTTTCTGACACGTGTCGGTATTTTGACATTATTTAAATTGTATGATTTTTATGAAAGTTCTAAGCTTCCTATATAATAGGCGTCCACCCGATCAAACCATGATGAATCGCCTATTTTTTCACAATTTGCTTCTCTTCGAAATTATGCTTACGTATGACTTTCAACAAACAAACCACTATATTGTTAAAAGAATTAAAAAGACCGCAAAAACCCCTTATGGGAATTTTGTCCAGTGTCACTGGTCTATTTTGTTTCAAACTTGAAGTAAGAAGGACCTAAACGTCTATGTTATACTGCTCAATTTTATAATACAGGGTGCTTCTTGGTATTTTAAGAAGCTTGGCTGCTTTGGCCTTCTTGCCGCCCGACAATTCGAGTGCTTTTTCGATTGTCTGTTTTTCAACACGCTCTATCTTCTTGATTAAGTCCATATCATCATCGAGCAGGACAGTGTGTGTAAATTCTGATGGATCAACATCTTTAAGAATATATTTTGGTACAGAGTCTATGGTGATCTTGCCGTTTTCACTAAGAACAGTCATAGATTCTACTATATTCTTAAGCTCTCTGATATTGCCCTTCCACTCGTAAAACTGCAAGGCTTCTATGACACCATCTTCTATGATTGGCATTTGCATTTTTATTTTTCTGACTGATTTCTTTTAGAAAGCTATATGCAAGAACTTCAATGTCTTCCTTTCGTTCCCGAAGAGGTGGCAAGGAAAGTTGAATAACATTCAACCTAAAGTATAAGTCTTCTCGGAAGGTGCCATCAATAACCATCTTCTTTAGGTCTTTGTTGGTTGCCGAGATTATACGACAGTTAATCTCCCTATTTTCTCAGCACCAACCCGTCTAACTTCCCCTTCCTGTAAGACTCGAAGGAGTTTTGCCTGCATATGCATCGGCAAGTCTGCGATCTCATCAAGAAAGACAACACCGTTATTTGCCAGTTCAAAAATACCCATTTTTCCCTTTTACTAGCTCCTGTAAAGGCTCCTGACTCATAGCCAAAAATTCACTCTCAAAAGCTGGTCTGGCACGGCGCTACAGTTAACAGGTATGAAAAGGCCTTCACAGCCGCTTTCCTTGTAGATGGCCCTAGCAAAAACTTCTTTTCCGGTGCCACTTTCACCCCGTATAAGAATGCTGGCCGTTGATTTTGCAACCCGCTTTGAAAGCTCAATAGACTCTTTTATCACTGGGCTTGTCCCAATGATGGTGCCAAAAACGTTCTCGCCTATGGAATCCACCATTTTTTCAAGGTAGTGCACCGTTTCATTCATACGGGACAACTCGTCACTTAACTGCTTAACCTCTGAAATATCTCGTTCCGACGATATGGCTCCAATAAATGTGCCATCATCCGCAAAAAGAGGGGACGCACTAATAGCCACCTGATAGTTTGGTCTCGGTTCATGACAAACACTGTCATGGTCTGTCTTGGTCTTAAGGACTTGGAGAATAAGAGCATCTGGGAAATATGTGCTCAGAGGTTTGCCAATCACTTCATCGGCACTTAATCCGTATAGCTCCTCTGACTGCTTGTTCCATATAACCACTTCTCCCACAGCGTCTACCACACAGACTGACTCATGTAGGGAATCAATGAATATATTTAGGCGCTTCCATGATTCTTCCATGTTCATGTAAAAGTGCTTCATGATTTCATTGTTTCGTATAACACCGCAAATCCGTCCGTCTCTCACGACTGGCACTCGACCCACATTGTTTTTAATCATAAGATCACGGGCGGTCAAAATTGATGTTCCAACCTCAATGGTGATCATATTCTTGCGCATCTTCATCCAGACAGGGAGATCAAGGCCTTCATCATTTCTCACCATTCGAGAAATGTCTGTCATTGTGATCAGGCCGATAATAACATCATCTTTATCTGTCACAAATATATCTGTCGTACCACTATGTAGCATATATGTTAGAGCTTCGTAAATAGAGCCTTGTTCGTAAATTTTAGGCATCATTTTACTCATAACTGATTCAACCAGCGGTTGTCTTGTAAAAAACACATAAACCTCCTAACACATGTTTGAGCAACCCGCAGAATAATGGTCACCCACTGACTTGCTTGCGCAATTTTGTAAACGCTTAATTTAAATGTTTTAACACATAATATACGTTTTTCACTGCCTTGCATAGGGTCACTTCATGGTTCTTTAATGTATTTCGTAGGGGTAAGGTCTCTATTTTAGCCCTTTTGAGGACTGCAGATAAATGTATTCAAGAATTCTTAAATTCACCCATTATGGAATATACATTCATTGTGGTGGCTCTGTCTACTTAAAAATATCATACCATTATTTAGAAATCATAACCAAGTCATTCCCTGCTATTGTGGTTTTGTGCATTTCCCGTGTATAAAAGATTGACATGTTATGCGTTTGCAAAATCCAATCTAGGTTCTTGTTTCTTGTTTCTTGTTTCTTGTTTCTTGTTTCTTGTTTCTTGTTGTAAATTCTATAGGGCTCTTCCTTGACGGGCATAGAAAAAGACCACCAAACATTTGAATGTTCAGTGGCCTCGTTTTTATTATGGTCATTTCTTCTTAATTTATATTATTGCTTTATCCGTCTCAGGCGATTTTTAACCTGATTCATTCTTGATAAATTAGTAGGCCCTCGCCACATAAACCATATGCTTTGCAGGCTCACCACAGAAGTGGCATGTTGGTCCAAGATCTTCTTGTTCAAATGGAATACAACGGATAGTCGCGCCTGTGTCTTCCTTGATTTTTGCTTCACACTCTGGACAACCGCACCACATACCCTTTGCAAAACCAGGATTTTCTTTTTGCTTGACTTTGAAATCCTCATAGCTTTCAATGGCATATGTTTTTTGTCTCTTTCTTCCCTTGCCTTTTCTAGCATTTCACTTTGCATTGTCTCAAGAAGGTCTGAGATTGTCTTGTCAAAATCATCAAGAGAAATGAACTGTTTTTCAAGGGTGTCTCTTCTAACAACAACAGCTTGATTGTTTTTTATATCTCTTGGACCAATTTCTACGCGAAGTGGCATGCCCTTCATTTCGTATTCATTAAACTTCCAGCCAGGAGACTGATTTGGACTGTCGTCAATATCCACTCGAATATCAGCATTTTGAAGGGCAGCCTTAAGTTCGTAGGCCTTGTCAAGAACCCCTTCTTTCTTCTGTGCGATTGGTATAATCATGACCTGTGTTGGTGCAATTCGAGGCGGTAGAACAAGACCTCTGTTGTCACTGTGTACCATGATGAGTCCACCAATAAGTCGAGTGGATACCCCCACGATGTATGGAATGGGTGCTCTTCTTCCCCTGTACGTCCTTGGAAGGATATATCAAAGGCCTTTGTAAAGTGCTGACCCAAGTTGTGTGAAGTGCCTGACTGAAGGGCTTTTCCATCATGCATAAGAGCTTCTATTGTGTAGGTTTGATGGGCTCCTGCAAACTTTTCACTCTCACTTTTTAGACCATCTACAACTGGGATGGCTAAGAGTTCCTCACACATTTGCTTGTAAATCGAAAGCATTTGAAGCGTTTCTTCTTGTGCTTCGTCTGCGGTTTCATGCAGGGTGTGTCCTTCTTGCCACAGGAACTCTGATGTTCTTAAGAATGGGCGTGTTGATTTTTCCCACCGTACAACCGAGCACCACTGATTATATAAGTAAGGCAGTTCTCTATAAGAGCGCAGCCATTTTGAATACATTGAACAAATAATGGTTTCCGATGTTGGTCTCACGCAAAGTCTCTCTTCAAGCTCTTGGGACCCACCATGTGTCACCCATGCCACTTCAGGTGCGAACCCTTCCACGTGTTCTTTTTCCTTATTCAAAAGGCTCTCTGGAATAAGAAGTGGGAAGTAGACATTCTTGTGACCTGTGGCTTTAAACCTTGCATCAAGATCTTGTTGGATGGCCTCCCATAGGGCATAGCCATAAGGTTTTATAACCATAAATCCCTTTACGGGTGAGTAATCAACCAAATCCGTTTTTTTAATGACATCCGTATACCACTGTGGAAAGTCATCTTCCATTTTTGTGATCTCTTTTACAAAATCATCTGTTTGTTTTTTCGCCATTTTTAAACCTCCTTGTTGATTCTCATTATTGGTTTTGATTGTTTTTGGAACTGCAGGCAGTTCGACTTGGGTGGTTTGAATACTTTGGTATTTCCACTGCGCAACCTTGGGTTGCTTCTTGGGAACTGCAGGCAGTTCGACTTGGGTGGTTTGGATACTTTGGTATTTCCACTGCGCAACCTTGGGTTGCTCTGTGTCGCGAGGCGCGCCATATATGATTTTTTGTGACAAGGTAAAAATGTGAAGGGGCTTCAAATTTTTACCTTGTCACAAAAAATCATGCAGTGGCTTTGCCTTTCGCGTACAAAAAAGACCCCTCACCTCTTTGTAGAGGCGAAAGGTCGCGGTACCACTCTAATTAGCATAATGCTATCTTGTGCTGGCTTTATCGGACCAATCCGTGTGGCTTTACCACATTCTCTGGGCTAGGTTCAAAATATGATTTGCTTAAGAGTCTTTCAGTCGGTGAACTCTTTTCCCTAAAAAGCATCAATACTTTTACTATGTCCCATCATCGATTTGCAATATGCTTGTTTTAAAGAACAATATAGACATTTATTTTCCCTTTGTCAAGCTATGTTTTCAAAAATTTCAGATAGCTCACCTTGTCATTTGCCTCAATTACCAAGGCTCATAGTAGGAAAACACTTTCACATTTCTTACTTTTGGAAAAATATTTTATCAGTCTAAATCGTTTATTTTATAACAATTCTAACAAAGTGTCAGATTTTTGACATTGTTGACAGGTCTGCAAATAGTCTCTATTCTTTACATGATATAGGGATCTAGGTCACTGGGACTATGTATTAAGGAGATTATGAATGAAACAGAAGAAAAAACGAATATCTATGAGTTTAAAAGCGAAACTCGCATTAGTTATCGTCTGTATTTTGGCCATTGTGTCACTTTCTCTAACAACAATTCTTGTTGGTCAAGCGAGGGTAAGACTTATTGATGAAGCCAAAACAAACGGCATGAACAAGGTTCGGGAAATTGCTGATCAGATTGATTTCTCTCAGGAGTTTCAAAAAATCACTGAAGACATGCTGGCTGATAAGGTCACAAGTCTATCTTATCTGATTGGACAAAAAGAAGTCATTACCAATGAATATCTTGAAGATATCTCAAAGAGTCTCAACATTAGTGAAATCAATATTGCTGACAATTCTAGAAAAATTATTTTTTCAAATATGTCTGGCAATCTTGATTATGTTTATCCAAGCGATCACGCCCTTTCCTCTGTCTTTTCAGGCACAAAAGATTTCACTTCTGAACCTGTACGCAAAAGTGATGTCGATGGCAAGGAGTATAAATATGGCGGTGCTCGACTCGCAAATGGATATGTGGTTCAGGTTGGTATTGAAGCCAGCGTCATTGAAGAACTGAAGAAAACCACAAACTTCCAAGCTGTTATCGAAAAAAGCGTTACAGACGACTCCATCAATTATGCACTGATTATAGATAAGAGTTCTATGGCCATTGCACACAATATTGAAGACCGTATTGGTCTGGACCTGTCGGATGACGCCAATGTACAGAAGGTTTTAGAAACACAAGAACCTGTCTCGTCTGAATTTGATTGGAACTTCGAAGGTCAAATCATACACACTTATGACTGCCTTGTTCCCCTGTATGTCGACGGTGAATTCATAGGTATTGTCAATGCAGGCATCTCGCTTGAACAGCTTGATCGAGACGTTGAGTCCATGATAATGCAGGCCGTTATTACCGGTCTTATCGCAACAATTATTTCTGCTGTTATTGTGTACTTCTCTATACATATAGCCATTAAGCCTCTTAAAAGACTCACCCTCATTGCTAAAGATGCAGCTTCAGGGAATCTAAGCAATACTGTGACAGTCAATTCAACAGATGAAGTTGGAGAAATGTCTAACTCTTTTAACGAAATGGTTTTAAGCTTACGATCAATGATACGAGATATAAACAACATCAGTGGGGATGTTTTTGAAGCCACAGCCCAACTTTCTGACACAGCCACACAAGTGACTGAAGTCACAGAGCAAATTGCCCTTGCCACTCAAGAAGTTGCTCAAGGTGCAGAGACACAAGTTCGTGTCATCAATGATACTTCTGAAAATCTGGATGAAGTCCTATCCAATGTCAAGCTCGTTCAGCAGGCATCTGAAACCGTTGCAGAAGGGTCTAACAGCAACTTTGTAACCGTTCAGGAAGCCCAGGAAAAAGTAAGAACCATGTCTGAACAAATGACAAAAATTCAAACCAGCGTAGAAGGTGCTTCTGCTCAAATGCAAGAAATGGGCGAAATCGCCAATCAAATTGGTTCTATCATTGATATTATCAACGGCATCGCTGAACAAACCAACCTGCTTGCCCTCAATGCTTCCATCGAGGCCGCTCGTGCTGGTGAACACGGCCGCGGTTTTGCAGTGGTTGCTGATGAAATCCGCAAACTGGCTGAGGAATCACGTAACTCAACAGAAAACATCCGCATGCTGATTGAAAAAACTCAAGTCAGTTCAAAAGAAGCCCTGAGAGCCATTGGCGAGGGCAGCAATGAGTCACAAACAGGCAGCAAGCTACTTGTTCAGGTGGCTGAGTCCTTTAATGACATTGAAAGTGGTGTCACAATGACAAGGGACAGAATGATTGATCTTAAAGACAAAACAGATAAGATCAACCAGGCCATTGACTACGTTAAAAATGAAATTTCAAAGGTGGAGCAGGCTTCTGAAACCTCTGCTTCCAACTCTGAAGAAGTGGCTGCTTCCACAGAAGAACAAACAGCCTCAGTCGAGGAGATTGCAAGAACAATTCATGGTCTAGAAGAAATGATGCGTCAACTGAAGGACTCAGTTGGTGAATTCAAAATTGATTCAGACAATGCATAAGTTAAATAAATAATAATTTGGCCTTAAAATCCCGACAAGGACCTGGTGATCAACCATCATGACCTGTCGGGATTTTTCATTTTGGGGACTGGATCATTCGATTCCCCACTATTTCTTTTCAAGCACTTGTCTGTTTAGCACCACAAGCTCCTATCGTATGGGCTGTGGCGGCGGGAACTGACCTCTGGCCTCTAAAAATCCCCATATAAAAAGGAGCTGTTCGCAAATAACAGCTCCTAAAAATTTCAATCAAGGCGCTCTAGATTAGAACCTCCTGTTGAGATTGTATAATCTAGGCTTATAAAATAAGTTCAAATAAATTAATAGTATAAGGCGATACAGCTCAAAGACTATATGCGTTTTGTAGCAGGTGTCACTTGGCTTAGATCAACAGTTGATTTTCTGCGTCTTCCCATACGCGACTCGACCTTTCTAAAGGCCATAATCGCTCCACCTAAGGCAAACCATCCCATAACCATATTGAGCTCAATATCAGTTAAGGCTGTCGGCATACCTGGCAAGCATGAAATAATAAGACCCACAGTCATCATCAATGCAATGCCACTGATAAGCTTCCACTGTTTGATTTTGTATGGTCTATCGGCTTTTGGCTTAACAACACGCAGCTTGATAAAAGATATAACCGCCATCATATAAACCAGAACCATAGCAAAACTGCCTGCATTAATCAGGTTTGTCAAAACACCTCTACCGAAAAATGGTGCCACCGAAGAAATGGTTCCAAGCACTATAAGCGCATTTACAGGAATTCCATTTTTCTTTTTTCCCATCCAGCTTGGTAGCATATCACGCTCTGCCATCGTATTGATTGCAAAACTGCCACCAATAAGAAATGCATTCCATGAAGTTATAATGCCTCCCAGACCAGCAATAATCATAATAAAGCCAACCTTAGGACTGTTCCACGCATGACTCATAGCCACAACCGCTGCAAGATCGTCAGGAACACCGCCAATACCTAAAATATTGCCCACTGATCCTAAAATACCAACATACCATGCTGTTGCCATAAGAACTGAGATACCAATAAGTCTACCGAGTTTCTTAGGTTGAATCCCCATTGTTGAAGCCGTTTGAGGTATAACATCAAATCCCATGAACATAAATGGTGTCATGATTAAAACGCCGAAAATGCCTTTAAATCCACCTTTTACATTACCAAGTGCTTCAACATTAGCCCCAGCTGGAATATTGCCAACAAGTAAAATCAGTCCAGAAACAAGTATAATTGCCGTTACAAGACTCTGTACTTTAACCGCCCAATCTGCGCCTTTCAGATTGATAGCCGTCATTACAGCCGATGCAGCCAGTGCCACAAACAGCCACCCCACGTAAATGTCGTTGCCCCCAATTTGATACAGGGACCCAAAACTTAAACGTCCGTCCATCATAAAATTGAACACATCAGCAAATGCCACAGCTTCAAAAGCCACAATAGATGCGTATGCCAGAATTATCAACCAGCCGATAACTGCCGAAGCACGTCGTCCGAAAGCTGACTGAATAAAATTCATGACACCACCATCACTCGGCATCATAGAGGTCAATTCTCCGTAAATCATTCCGATACAGAGTACCATTGCGCCACCAAGTAAGAATGCGATCGATGCCCCTAACACACCAGCATCTCTTACCCAAAGGCCTGAAAGGATGACCCATCCCCAACCGATCATCGCGCCAAAAGCAAGCGCAAGAACTTCCATAGAGCTAAAGCCCTTCTTCTTTCCAGCAGACATAATAATCCACTCCCCCTGTTGATTGTTCAATTTTCAATGTTATACTATTAACATATACAACATAAACGGCAATAAGCTTTACCTCATGAAAACTATATTGACCGCAGTCAATGACCGCGGTCAGTGACTGCGGTCAGTATAGCATGGCATGAGTCTTTTCGTCAACCACAAAAGTGGGGGTTTTTTATGGAAAATTCTAAAGAAAATTTAACATTTAGGCAACGCCAGTCTCTCGAGACAAAGGAACGTATTCAGGCGACTTCTATTAAGCTCTTTCAGAAGTATGGCTACCACAATGTCAGCATTGCACAAATCACCAATGAAGCTGATGTTTCAAAGGGATCTTTCTACACTCATTTCGACACGAAATCCGATGTTCTCAACGAACATTACATGGATGACGACAACCATTATCTCAACTACAAGAAAACAATTGATACTCTTCCAACCACACCGGAAAAGCTTATGGCCTTTACAAAATATGTATATACGTGGATTGGTGAAGAAGTCGGCTGGGAACTAATGGGCGTTATTTATGGTTATATGTTAGACAGCAACAGCGACAATTCAGGCTTTCTAGATCCAGACAGACCATTTTATAGAATACTCATGGATATTGTCGAGGAAGGTCAGAAGCTAGAGGATATACGAAGTGATAGGAGTCCATTTGAACTGGTACAGATTATAGTCAGCAACTATAGAGGGGTCTTCTATGACTGGTGCATTTCTCAAGGCGGGTTTGACCTACTCTCCCGTGGAGAACTGTCCATGTCCGTCCTTTTAGATGGCATCCTTTATAAAGCGCCAGTACAAACCAGATAACGGCGCACCTATCTTATTACATATTTAGTAAGCACCGAGTCAGTGGGACCAGAAAACAACTTAAGAGTCTGCCACTGTCCATTTCGATGGACGAATAAGTGAACTCATGGATGACAGTGAACCATGCCAATAAAAAGATTAGGGTTTCCTAAACTTATATTTTTTTCGGAACAAGACTTAGCCGTCTTGTTCCTTTTTTCATTCTGAATTAGAAGGACTTCACCCTTCTCCACTTGAGAAATACCAAATTGTTAGGTCGAAGCGGCACTAGGCTAAAACGCCCGTCGTATTACAAACACTACCTTTTTTAGTGCGTTTTAAGTCAAAGCCAATCCTTTCAATACTTTAAAATTTCTTATTAGTTAATCCCTTGACAAGCAATAGTCATAGCGATACAATCAACGTGTTAACCAAGGCTAACAATTTTAAGTGGCCTCTAAATTATACCGAGTTGGGAGTGTGCCTATGAGCGTCAGTGAATCGACAGAAATGTATCTTGAAACTGTATATCTGCTTGAAAAGAATCATGGCCATGCCCATGTTGTTGACATTGCCAAACGTTTAGGTGTCTCTAAACCAAGTGTTTCTAAAGCTATGAAACAGCTTAAGGAAAAAGGTCTTATCAGCAAAGAAGCCTATGGTAGTATCACATTAACAAGTGAAGGCCGATCGCGTTCAGAAAAGATTTACCAAGAACATCAACTCATATCACTTTTTCTTGAACATTCTCTCAACCTTCCACCAGATGAAGCTTCTGAGAATGCATGTAAGATGGAACATATCTTGAGTGATAACATGATTGATTCCATTAAGACTTATTTAAGAGAGAATAATATTGAAGTCAAGCTAAAATGACCCTGGGGGAATTAGAATGGAACATGTATTAAAAAACAAATCAATGACTCAATCTAAATCAACAGGTGGCAGAGCATCAAACCTTTCACAAGCTGAAATAGACGTGGAATATACAATAAAAGAAGTCCGTGCTGATGATGAAGCTCTTAAGAACTTTCTATTCACCCTCGGTTGTTATGAGGGTGAAACTGTGACGGTTATTTCCCAGCTTGCTGAGAACTATGTTATATCAGTTAAAGATGCCCGTTACAGCATCGATCAAGAACTGGCTGAAGCTATCATTATTTAATGATACTTCTTTATGTCATAAAAGTTAGCCCAAGTTAACATTTTGCTAACCACAATATATGCACTTATCTATATCTTTTTTACTTTAAAAGTTAGCCAAAGCTAACAACATTACTTATTTTGTAGGAGGATGTCATGAAAATAGCACTGACGGGAAATCCCAATAGTGGTAAAACCACTTTATTCAATGCCATTACAGGCAAGATTGAACATGTCGGCAACTGGGCAGGTGTTACTGTTGATAAAAAGGAAGGCGAAATCAAGGCCAATCTAAATAAAACAGGAACTGCAATAACAGCGGTCGATCTACCCGGGGCCTACTCGATGTCTCCATTCACATCTGAGGAGAGCATTACGAGTGAGTTCGTAAAAAATGAATCTCCAGATGTCATTATTAACATTGTTGATGCAACAAATCTAAGTCGAAGTCTTTTCTTCACTACACAGCTTCTTGAACTTAATATTCCAGTAGTTGTAGCACTTAACAAGAGTGACCTAACAAAGAAAAAGCAAACGTCCATTGATGTTAAACAATTAAGTGACAAGCTTGGTTGCCCTGTTATTGAAACCATTTCAACAAAGGGGAGCGACAATGGTCTATCAAAGCTTATCACTAAGGCGGTAGAATGCGCGGGTCAGGGGCAAAAAGCTCCATTCACATCAAGTTCTGTTGACTTGTCAAGCAAAGCATCCGTTGAAGCTTCTGATAAAAAACGATTCAATTTTGTTAAGAAGATCGTTGCATCTGTTGAAAAACGCAAAATAAGTAGCAGTGCACAAACAAAGCAAGACACAGTGGACAGGATTCTTGCACATAAGGTTCTTGGCCTGCCAATATTCGCAGTCATTATGTGGGCTGTATTCGCAATATCTCAGGAACATCTGGGGCCCCTTGTTGCCGACACGCTTGTAGGATGGATTGATGGTCTTTACGCTATGGTTGAAAGCAGCATCGGTGAAAGTGTCTCGCCGATACTCAGTTCTCTCCTTCTTGATGGTATTATAGGTGGTGTTGGGGCTGTTGTTGGTTTCCTTCCCCTTATTATGGTTCTATTCTTCCTTCTAGCCCTTCTTGAAGATTGTGGTTACATGGCAAGAGTTGCGGTTATTATGGATAGATTCTTTAAAAAAGTTGGTCTTTCAGGTAAGTCAATCATTCCAATGGTTATTGGTACAGGTTGTGCTATCCCTGGTGTTATGGCCACTCGAACAATTAAGAACGAAAGACAAAGACGTACAACAGCCATGCTGACACCATTTATGCCATGTGGTGCAAAGCTTCCTGTTATCGCCCTATTTGCAGGTGTATTCTTTGATGACGCCGCTTGGGTTGGAACCTCTATGTACTTTATGGGTATTGCAATTATTATCCTAGGTGCCCTTATGGTGGTTCGCATCACTGGCGAAAAGAATGCACGTTCATTCTTCATCATGGAACTACCTGAATACAGATTCCCAAGCATTAAGCGTGCCACAGTTTCCATGTTCTCACGTGCAAAAGGCATTTATCATTAAAGCTGGTACTATCATCTTACTTTGTAATGCTGTGGTTCAAATTATGCAAACCTTCAATTGGAGCTTTGAAGTTGTGGCTGAAGGCGCAGAGAACACAAGCATTCTTGCAAGTTTAGCTTCCCCATTTGCAGTGCTTCTAATCCCACTTGGTTTTGGTGTATGGCAACTTGCAGCAGCTGCGATCACAGGCTTTATAGCAAAAGAAAATGTTGTTGGCACCCTGGCGGTTGTGTATTCAATTACCAACTTCATCGACACAGAAGAACTTGCTGTTGTTGGCGGTCAAGCTGATATTGCAAGCGTTATGGGGCTCACATCTGTTGCAGCCTTAGCTTACCTCATGTTTAACCTCTTCACACCACCATGCTTCGCAGCCATTGGCGCTATGAACTCGGAAATGGAAGATAAGAAGTGGCTGTGGGGCGGCATAGCCTTCCAGTTTGGCATGGGCTATACAGTTGCCTTCGTAACATACCAGTTTGGGACGCTTCTAACATCTGGAACACTAGGTGCTGGATTCATTCCTGGTGGTATTGCAGTGGCAGGCATGATCGCATATGTAGTGTACTTAATGAAAAAAGGTGACGAGAAAGCGACTCTACGAGTTGCATCTCAAAAGGCATAGGTGTTTAATATGGGAAACTTTATTGTAGCTGCTATAATTTTAGCCATTCTATCTCTTTCTATTACTAAAGTGGTTATTGAGAAGAAAAACGGAGCAAAATGTATCGGTTGTCCTCATGGCGGCGGTTCTAAAAGTAGGAGTAAAAACTGCGGCTGCGATGACCCTGTAACCATTGAACTTAAATAAACTTATTGATATTACCCCAGCTTGATTAGAAAACAATCAAGCTGGGGTTTTTTTGAGTTCATGACAGGCACATATTTTCCCTTATTGTGCGCAATATTAGAAAACAGCCCTCCTTAAATATGATCTTCATGAATCTTTAGAAATCCCATACCGCTTGAGTAAACTGGCTTTATAGATCCAAGGTCATAATACTATATAAAAATAGTGATATTTTCATGATTAAAGGAACACCAATACGGTATAAAAGACCTATATAAATAGCTTTCAAAGCTTACTTCAATTCGATCATTTAATTATATTTTGGGAATTATACTGAATATTTAAAAGGCATGTAAAAACTGCACTTATTATTTTGAAAGCCTGAACAATCGAAAACCGTACAATTATTAAGGAGGACTTTTATGGGCAAGAAGTTATTTGGAAAATTAGGTTTTACCGACCTTAACTTGGGTTGGAAACTGGGAATAGGTTTTGGACTCATTATTCTACTTTTGCTTGTTGTTGCCTATACAAGCATTACAAATTTTCAGGACATTGCATATCAAGTCGAGATAAAGAACAAGACCACCCAGAGTGAAATGAACCTAGCACTTGCTAGAATAGAACAGGTTCGATTTGAAGCCGATGGTTCTTTTGAAACAGCAGATCTTGTCAACGCATATCTTGATGAGAGTGTGAACCTCGTTTCAGAAGTGGAAACCCTCATGCTTTCTCAAACAAATAGAGAAAATGCCAATAAACTCATCACTGCCACAGAAAACTTCAGGTCAGAGTTTAACAATTATGTGGCCCTAGAAAACGAAAAGGTTGAACAGGGCCTCCAGCGCGCAAACGCTGCTGCAAATACGATTGATGCCATCAGAGAAACCCTTCTTCTTGAAAGTGAATACATTCGTGGTCTATCCACGCCTGAGGAAATTCAAGCGGCATTTAGCAACTATAGACTGCTTAAAGAGGTTTTTGACGCTTACATGGAAGTTCGCATTTCTGCCAATAAATTTATTGCAACAGAAAGCGATGTGAATGCGGATTCTCTACGAGTGCATTTACAAGATACCAATAAAACACTCGATACGGTTAAAAGCACATTGAATGACCCTGCCGTACTAGAACAAGTGGACAAGGCCAATGCAGCTTTAGAATTATATGAAACAGCATTTGAAAAATACTACACTCTTGTTCAAGAGCAGCAAATAGAACAAGATGAAATGCGCACCAGCGCTGCGGAAGCTTCAGCTCTGGCCCTTACTATTCAAGAAGGTGTAAACGGATTCATTACCAACCTCGAAGAAAGCTCTATGAGGGGTAATATTATTATTACAGGACTAGCGCTCGTCCTTGGCATTTTTATCTCCATTTTTATTACACGTAGCGTTGCAAAACCTATCAACCAGATTAATGAAACCATGGACCACATCGCATCATATGATTTGACACAGCCCTTCCCTGAAGGACTGCTTTCAAGAAAAGATGAAATGGGCTCCCTAGCCACTGCCCTTAAGAAAATTCACAATAGCCTCATAGATATTATTAGGAGTCTTGCAGAAAATGCAGAACTTCTATCAGCCTCTTCGCAAGAACTTGCAAGCACCTCCGGTGTAACTGGGGAGTCGTCAACAGAAATTGCTAGAGCGATTACAGAAATAGCCCAAGGTGCCACTGAGCAGGCCAAGAGCACAGAAAGCGGTGTCTTTGAAGTAAGTGAATTGGGCGATTTAATAGAAAGCGAACAAGAACTTGTCGGCGAGCTATATACCGCTGCCAAAGAAGTGGATGCTCTCAAAGATGAAGGTCTCGTTGCCATTCAAACACTCATAAATGAAACCAAGAAGAATTCCGAGGCTTCAGATTCTGTATACAACATTATTTTAGATACCAACAACAGTGCGGAGCGCATAGAAGAAGCCAGTCAGATGATTAACAGCATTGCAGATCAAACAAACTTACTCGCTCTTAATGCAGCTATTGAGGCTGCACGTGCAGGTGAATCTGGACGCGGCTTTGCGGTTGTTGCCGATGAAATAAGAGTCTTGGCAGAGCAATCTAGAAAATTCACCAGCGATATTTCTGAAACCATCCAAGACCTTATGGAAAAAAGCCAATCAAGCGGTTAAAACAATTGAGTACGCTAAAGAGATTGTTGCCACACAAACCGAGAGTGTGGACACCACAAGTTCTAAGTTCGACGGTATAAAGGTATCTGTCGATAGCATGCAAAGCATAATCGACACAATTAAAGACTCAGGACAGACAATGAACACCAAGAAAAATAGCATTGTCAGTGTGATGGAAAATCTATCATCTATCGCAGAGGAAAATGCTGCTGGTACAGAGGAAGCATCTGCTTCTGTTGAAGAACAGACAGCATCTATTCAAGAAATTTCATCCGCGAGTCAAGAGCTTGCCAGTCTTGCTGAAGTTATGCAGAGTATCGTTGCCAAATTTACAGTTTAGTTTTCCTTAACACCTGTAGCTTTCAGTATTAAAGTCCATACTTTAGCGAATCCTCACCATGTCCTATGTGGATATAAAAAATCAAACGTTCTATATACACTATAACGAGGATGTGGACCAGTAATTTTCAAGCACCTAAGGTACAAAAAAAGCCCCCAAAAACTTAATTTTGGGGGCTTTATTTATTATATTATGCTAAGGTCCAGTTTGATTCACCAAACTTGACATTATTACTCAATCCAGCTGTTAACCAGTTCTTCATTCTCTTCCATCCACTGCTTAGCAACATCAATTGGTTCCATGTCTTCGCTATCAGCGATCATACCCATAAGACCACCAAGTTGCTGGTCATCAAGCATGAATTTTTCTAGGAAAGATGCCACTTCTGGCATGTCTTCTTTAAGACCAACTCTTGCAACTGTATGGATGTTTTCAGCTTCACCAAAGTCACCCTTTGGATCGTCTAGGAACTTAAGGTCCCAACGAGCAAACTTCCAGTGTGGCTTCCAACCAGTTACTGCAACCCACTCGCCTTCATCAACAGCTTTTTTAAGGGCTGCTGTCATCATAGGACCTGATGAAGCCATTAGTTCAATATTAGATAGGTCATAGTCAGTAATAACATTTTCAGTGGCCTTCATGATACCAGCACCTGCATCAATACCAACGATTTGACCATCAAACTTATCAGCATTGGCATTCATTTCTTCGATCGAGTCAATATCCACATACGATGGCACAACAAGACCAATTTTTGCACCTTCAAAGTTATGACCTAAATCAACCAGTTTTTCACCGTATTCTTCCATGTATGTTTCATGTGTCAGTGGTAGCCAAGCATCCATAAATGCATCATAATCACCAGATGCTACCGATGCGAAAATTGGTGCCACATCAGCCACGGTAATTTCTACTGAATAGCCCATTTTCTCTTCAAGAACGGCTTTGGCAAGGTTTGTCATTGCAATACCTTCAGCCCAGTTCACTGCACCTAATTTAACTTCTTTACTTTCAGCAGCGCCTGAATCACCTGTTCCGCCAGCACAACCAGCCAGAACCATAGCCAGCACTACCATAATCATTCCTAATGATAAAAACCTCTTCATATAAATCCTCCTTTTAATTTTCCATTTCTCTATTTTGACCTAGAGAGTGTGTGAGTCTATCAAGAATCATAGCCAGTATAACTATAGACAGACCACTCTCAAAACCCTTACCTATGTTAAGTTGTGTAATACCGTTGTATACTTCAAGGCCAAGACCCTTAGCACCAATCATTGCTGATATAACAACCAATTGATAATGCAAGCATGATGGTTTGATTAAGACCAGCTAAAATGGTCGGCATAGCCAGTGGCAATTGAACTTTATAAAGCAACTGTTTCTGCGTACAACCAAATGAAAGGGCTGCCTCAATAACCTCCTCCGGCACTTGACGAATACCAAGATTGGTTAGTCGTACCGCTGGTGGCATTGAGAATATAATTGTTGAAATAACCCCTGGCACAGTCCCAAGATTGAAGAACAATACTGCCGGGATCAAATAAACATACGCCGGCATTGTCTGCATGAAGTCAAGGATAGGACGAACCACCTGGTTGACATTTTCATTGCGGGCAGACCAAATGCCTGTCGGCACACCAATAAGAAGAGCAATCATTGTTGATATGAGTACCATCGAAAGGGTAATCATAGTCTTGTCCCAGTACCCCATTAAATATATGAGCCCCAGCCAAGAACAGTCATAACAGCCATTCTATTACTTACAAATTTAAATGCAATAAAGGCTACAAAAATAATAAGTACAAAAGCAGGAATAATTGCAAGACCTGCGTAAGTCACATCAACAAGTGACTCAATAATTAATTTAATAAATGACCATAAAGGCTTTAAGTTGACCTGCATCCAGTCAACAATATGTTCAAAACCTTCTCCAATTCTAATAATATCCATAAGCACCTCCTAATACAGATTTTTAATGATTGTTGCACGAGTGACTATACCCTTAAACACATTATTCTCATCGAGAACCACAATTGGGTGCTTTGAATCCCCTGCATATGGCAACAACTCATTGATATAAGCATCTGGCGATGTCTTATGAAGCACATCATCACGAATGACTTCTCGAATGTCCTTGTCTGTTTCTTTCTTGGCTTCAATGGCCTCATCAAGGACCACAACGCCCAAGTATTTACGTTCTTTATCAAGCATAATAATTAGATCTTCATCATGCTCTTCCATAACACGTATTGCAGTACGAAGACCAGCTTTAGGGCGCAGTGTTTCAAATGGCTTTTTCATTGCCGTTTCTGCTGTAATAACCTTAGCTCTGTTGACTTCCTTAACAAACTCTTCTACGTATAAGCTTGCAGGATTCATAAGAATTTCCTCAGGTGTACCAATTTGTACCACAGCGCCATCCTTCATTATGGCGATACGGTCACCAAGTTTAAGCGCTTCGTCAAGGTCATGGGTAATAAAGATAATTGTCTTTTTCATTTGATCTTGCAGATCCAGGATTTCATCTTGCATTTGCTTTCTGATAAGTGGATCAAGGGCGCTAAACGCCTCGTCCATAAGAATGATATCTGGGTCGTTTGCCAGGGCACGTGCGAGACCAACACGCTGCTGCATACCACCACTGAGTGCATTTGGATATGATTCCTCGTAGCCGCCTAGACCAACGAGTTCGATACTTGATTTTGCTTTTACCTTGGCATCTTCTGAAACAACGCCTTGAACATCCAGGCCAAACGTTACATTGTCAAGGACTGACTTATGCGGTAGAAGACCAAAGTTTTGGAATACCATTGATATTTTATTTCTTCTGATCTGAATCAGTTCATCCCTTTTAGCCTTAAGAACGTCTTCATCATCGATCAAGACTTCACCTGATGTGGGTTCAATCAAACGGTTTAAACAACGAACCAGCGTTGACTTACCACTCCCTGAAAGTCCCATGATGACAAACAGTTCACCTTCTTCAATATCCATTGATGCGTTATACACACCAACTGTATGGCCAGTTTTTTCAAGAATTTCTAGTTTTGAAACACCTTGTTTCACAAGTTTCAAAGCACTTTTGGGTTTTGGACCAAAAATTTTCCCTAGATTTCTAATCGATACTTTTGCCATAGACACCTCCTAATTACATAGTGTTTTAGCTATCCTCTTTTGTCTCTTTTGCATCTCAATGGTTGGATCTTTGCATACATTCCTTATTACAATGACATTCAAACTCAACGCAATCTATTCGATTGGTACATACCCCAATTGATGACCATTAAAATTGAATTAACAATCCAATAAAAAAAGCACCCTAATTCCGTCATTTGACAGAATTAGAGTGCCTATACTTCGCTCGTAAGCTCGCATTACACCATCAACGTATTGATAGTATAGTCCATGACCCATTAGATCCTGGACAGACCCCAGTTCTATTCGTATCCTAGTTTTTCATCCACTTTTTCATATGAACTTTGCATGCTCAAACAATTCTGCGACCCCTCGAACGCATCAAGGTGCATAACTGATCTTACATGCATATTACTCAAATGGATTACTTCACCTACCTTATAATTATATCGAAAATAAGTCCTGAAGTCAATTACAGAGCACGGGCAAACGTTTTTTTGTACATTAAATATGTATAACGATCAAATTATTTATTTCATTTTGTAAACAAAATCTCATTCTAAATCCAGGTCGAAAAAACATCTAAAAACAATGGTTTTTCAATGTTTATCAATTGTTTTATGTCTTTTTTTCAAAGTGTAATAATTTTCACTCCATTGAAACACAAGGCATCAATTCCATACGATAAAAAATTTTTTTTAATTTTTTGTATCATCAACCCTATGTATACAATAATTTCATCTTAATGTTTTTTTCATTAAAATCATATTCTTCAAAGGCTTGTAGGGTGTCTCTACGAAATAGCCATGTCTCTTATGAAACTGAATGGTGTTTTCAAACTTCATGGACTCAATAAAAACCTCAGTGACCCCTATGCTTTTCAGGTAGGCCTCCCGCTCAGAAACAATAAAATTCGCAAGGCCTTGCCCTCTATAGTCAGGGTGCACATGTAGGGATTTGGCGAAGCATCTCCCGTCCTGTCGTTTTAAAAACCCACAAGCAATTAGACGAGTGCCGTCATAAACACACACAAGAAAAGAAGTCACAATTAAGGTCTGTGTGGCTTCCAAGGTCTTATTGGCCTTTAAACGCACCAGGGCTTCCTGGCTATAGGCTCCATCGTTTGAGGCTTCAATGTTCATGACCACTAGGTCAGTAATGTCCTCCGCCAAGGAAAGATAGGTCTCCAGAAAATGATCTCCACGGGAGGACATGGCGTCAGGATCGTCTTTGAAATTATCAATAAAATGAATGGTATAGTCGCGCTTCATTATTCAAACCGCCCAAATCTAATCTTTAAATACTTAAAGAGTTCAGAAGCCACATCCACATCACAGCAGGATTCCAGTCCTTTAAAACCCGGAGATGAGTTGATTTCGCAAATTTTGTAGTGTTCCTCATCAAAAAGTAAATCCACCCCCGCTATGTCTAATCCTGTCACACGACAAGCTTCGGTGGCAAGCCACTCAATTTCAGGTGTGAGATCAAACTGAGTCGGTACAGCGCCACTGGATACATTGGCCTTAAACATTTCACCTTGGGCTTCACGTTTCATGCATGCAATTGGCCTGCCTCCCACCACAAGGACCCTCAAGTCTTTTCCATGGCTATCTGCTATGAATTCCTGAATAATTATATTAACCTTGGCATTGGTCACTTCAATAAGCTCCATAATATTTGAAAACTCTTTACGCGTGCTTGCTAGGAAGACGCCCTTGCCCTGAGTCCCTGATATGGTTTTTATGACAGCAGGAAAACCAATGTTTTCTCCACATAGTCAATATTGACCGGGAATTTTGCCAGCATGGTCTTGGGCACAGGCAAGTTGTTTTCAGCTAGTATTTGGTGTGTATAGAGTTTATCTTTAACAATTTCTATGGGATGAGATGAGTTAATACAAGGCACGCCAAGCCTTTCAAGATGCCTAATTACAGCGAGAGCAAAGTATGTGGTTCCCGCACCCATTCTTGGGAGTACGAAATCCGGCAGTGTGGTCGTGTTGCCATCAATTGTAATGCTCCGCCTGTTTTGACTTGTAACAAGCAAGTCAAATTGTTCTGGTTTTAGGACGGTCAGTTCAATTCCACTGTCCTTGGCACTTTCCACAATACGGTCCACTTCAAATCTTTCTGACACAATCTCTGCATCATTCTCTCTGTAAATAATCCAGCCCTTCATATCCCGCTCCTTTTATATATCATCCATACAATCAGTTATATACGCTTAATAGAGTTACATATTCCAAAATAAATCCAGAAAAATCACTGTATACACTTCTAGATACGGTATTGAATATATGCGGATTTCTTGCCAAAATCAATATAATTATTTTTATGTTGCAAGGGTCATATATATTGACAAAAGCCACTGCTTGTAAACCTTTTATATAGAGTTTCAAAGCTAGACTTTCAGTCCCAGTCGAAACCGATACCATTTCAATGCATACACCCCTTACTGGCTTTAATCCCCCCACTTCAACCCCAAAAAAATTAGAGGTTTTTTACAAGATAAACTTGGAATATCATATCCTCCCATCGTGTTAAAATGAGAGGAATCCGGGTAAATAAAACATGTTTGCATATAGAATTGGAGGTAATTATGATAATTTCCGATCCCTTTAACATACTCCGTGGGAAAAAAACCTACAAGGGAGACCCCCCAGGAACTGTCGTTTATACAGGTGAACACAGTGGGGTTAAAACGAAAATTGAATGCCTTGTTTACAACAGGGAAAGTCTTCGCCAAAAGGCGATTGAAAATATTGAACCGCCCTTCGACAAGGCCTATACATACTGGTTTAACATTGTTGGTTTAAATGATATAGACACCATAAAATCCATTGGACAGATTTTTGATATACATCATATGGACCTGGAAGACATCGTCCACGTTTCACAATGGAGTAAAATAGAAAAGAAGCATCATTACTTGTTCGGAATACTTAAAATGATCTATCAGGAAGATAAAAAGATTGTTCATGAACATTTGGCTATCCTTCATAAAGACAACGTCATCGTGACCTTTCAGGAAACCCCAGGAGATGTTTTTGATGAAGTGCGGAGTCGCATTAGTAAAATGCATGGTCGCATTCGTGAAAAAGGGAGCGACTACCTCTTTTACACCCTGCTCGATGCCCTTATAGATGAGTATTTTCCAATCATCAATAGAATCTCCTCCGATTTCAAAGACTTAGAACTTAAGATTCTTGACAATGACCTGTCTGGGAAAGAAGAGCTTTATAAACTTAGAAAAGAACTTGTTTATCTCATAAATTCAACCGCACCTATAAAAGATGCGGTTAAAAGTTTGGTGACCAGCACAGCTTCAGATCCTGACCAAAAGGAACTTGCCCCCTACTACGGAGACTTGCTGGAACACATTAATCAAATTTTGGAATCCCTCAATGCCTATAAGGAAATGACCAAGAGTTTACACGAAATGCATATGTCAAATGTCAGCAATGACATGAACGAAATTATGATGACACTGACCATATTTTCAGCTATATTCATTCCCTTGTCATTCCTTGCCGGGGTCTTTGGTATGAACTTTTCCCATATCCCCGGACTCGATGTTCATTTTGCTTTTTATATTTTCATAGCCGTCTGCTTTATCACAGCGGCAGGCATGCTCCTCTTTTTTAAACATAAAAAAGTGGTACTAAGCATACTTACTTATTCAGACAAATTCTTAGGCAGTTCACGGCCCTCTCGCTCTTCTATGATGAGTTCAAACGACAGAGTGCCTGTGAACTGCTCTAAAAATGCCTCTGCGGCCTGCTTGCTTTCAAACTGACCGAGCTCCAGCACAAACTGGTCCTTAGAATCTTTCAAAATTCTATATGTGTCCAGTTTGCCCTCAAGATCGAGCCTAAACAACTCTTCCTCCAGGTGGCCAAAGGTCTCAGAGTATACGTAGGAGTGAGAACGAACAGTGTATAAAACATTTGGCTCTGGTCTTTCAGAAGATAGAGGCTTTACAGAAACGGATAAACCTGCTGGCTCAGCAATTTCTGTCACTTGTACCTCTACAGGTCCTTCAAATACTATGTTAAAGCGAATAAGGGAATCATCTAATGTCATTAATCTATAGATATCCTTAACAGACGAGAGGTCCTTAATCGCAGTGAAATCTTCCTGGGCAGAAATCATCCGGGCTCCACCCACATCAAACTGAAGAACATGAGGGTTTTCAAAAACTTCAATATTATATGCCGGCGCATCAGACTGGCCTGCTCCCCCTTGATTAAAGTGAATAATAAAGGATTCTGTTTCACCAGACTTTAAAACCTGCATAGAACTTATGTCTGTACCATCTGTTCGCTGACCGCCCTCAGCCTGACCATCTACAAACTGCAATATTTCCACCACACGTCCCAGAACAGGAACTTCACTTAAAGCTTGGGCAAAGCTAGGCGAAACATTCACGGCCACAGTTAATGAAGAAATAGCAATAAGCAGACACGCCGCCACATAAGCCGACCAGTGCTTGACCTTGTTTTTTAACCGAAGCTTTTCACCACGCTCTAGTCCTAGGCTTATGGCTTCATCTATTTCAAAGGGGATTTCTATTTCTGCATACTGTCTTTCTAGTATTTCCAGATCATGATTCAGTGTTTTACTCGTCATCATCCATCGCCTCCTCATAATTTATACGCATTTTTTTCAGGGCCCTATAAAGGCTTGTCTTTGTTGTGTTCAGGGGTAAATCCACTGATTTTGCCACATCTTCTAGCTTATAATCTTCAAAAAAGCGGAGTATTATTATGGCCTGTTCCTTTTCGCTTAAAAGACTGAGCGTGTCCATTAAATCAAGTTTATCCTCCACTTGTTCTTCATATGGGGGCGCCTTTTGTCCATCTTCTAAAACACTTTCCACATCACCTGAGGGCTGAAATCTTTTTTTGAGTTTTAGCTCATTGATAGATGTGTTTATTACAATTCGAACAAACCATGTCTTCATATGCTCGGTTTCTTTTAGCTTTTCAAGAGATGCATAGGCCTTACATACACTTTCTTGTATGGCATCGAGAGCATCATGTTCATTCTTCATGTAACTATAGGCAATTCTATAAAACTGGTCCTTATAGGACTCAAGCATTTCTACAAAAAGCGCCTCTTTATTGGGCTCTTTCTTTATAAACGGTATGGAAAACACTCTACCACCTCATTTGCAGTCATCTACCGTGTACTGATCTAGTCCATTTCACTTTTTCCTCTTCACTTATTAGACATATATCCCCTTTAAATAGTTTCACAAAATCATTTTTTCGTTGGTCTATACGTTAATTTGATCTTCATAGTCACAGATCAGTCCAGAATTCTCTATCACGAACGAGACAGGATGACATGAGCTTTACTATTATGTTAATTTAAGGAAGTTAAAACCACAATAATTCTTATATGATACTTTGCAAGACACTTAAATGTCGTCAAAGCACCCGTAAATAAACAGATTTTCTTGCTCTCAATAAGATAGAGCTTGAACGAAAATATTTAGAGCGCATGAAGAAATAGCGTCTTGCATCATTAATGACTCAGTACTGGAGGGCACACTTATGTTTCTATTTGAATCCATGCCGTGGTATGCGGCAGCAATGGGCATTACCGTATTATTAGGCCTCATATTTATTAATGAAATAACACGTCGGAGCAAGCACTTGGCAATACTTACATACTTTATTATTCCTATTGTCTGTACCTTCTTTTTATGGCCTAAAACATCTGGACCTGGAACACCTATGGGCTATTGGTTTCCTTGGGTAAAAACATACTCTGTATTAGCAGGGGTTCTTGGTTTCATGGCCTTGAGATATATTCCCGGCCTGGATAAAAACAAGTTGATGCTCATATTCCCACCGCTCATACTTTCCATTAATATTCTCGAAGCTGTTTTTAGAGATTTCAGTGTTATGACTATAATGGCATCGTTGATGGTATTTTTATACAGGGCGGTATTTGGAACATCATGAATGGTCTTGCTGGCATACTGAGTATTGTTACCATTTCAGGCTGGTACGGTATTTTCATTGGAAAGGATAAAAACAAGGATATGCTTTGGCCGGATCAATTGTGGTTCTGGATCATTGCCTATGATTTATGGAATTTCGCTTATGTCTACAACTGTATTCCTGACCATTCTTTCTACTCAGGCGCTGTTTTACTTCTATCATGTACAATTCCTGCCTTCTTCATAAAAAAAAGGGGCTTGGTTGCAGCACAGAGCACAAACCCTAGCCCTATGGGCCATGTTCTCGCTAACCATGCCCTACTTTGCTGATACATCTATATTTGCTGTAAAGTCATCACACAGTACGACTGCGCTAATAGCCGTTAGCGCCTTAGCACTGGCATCGAATGCAGCAGTGTTCATCTATCAATCAGACGAGTCTTCAAGTTTAAACTCAATCCACTTAAGGATGAAATCTTCACAGACCTTAATGCATACAAGGAAATTGTTGAAAAGAACAAGCCGTCTCTTAAACGGGTCTAAATCTGATAAAAGCAAATCCGTCGCTTAAAAAGACCCATGCGCTCTTATTTAAAATAATAAGAGAATAAAACTTTTTTAAAAATTTTTAAATCTAAAATGAAACTTTCTTAGTGGTATGATTGTCTAATGGTTGATGAGAATAAAACTAAAGGTATACCAGGAGGAAAACAATGAACAAAAAGCTACTCGCCTTGGCGCTATCTGTAGCCCTTATAGGAACAGGCTGCGCAGGGCAAAACAACAACAATCAGGCTTCAGATGAAAATGCATCTACAGAAACCGGTACGGTTGTTATCGATTCTGATGAAACGGAAATGGAAAACAATGATGCAACAGAAGAAATCGAGAATAACGACATTATAAAAACAGCTACAAATATGCTTGGTATGACAAGCGAAGAGTCCGCTCAGATTTTAGAGGGAGGGGAAGACCTTTATTCTGCTAATGGTGAGTTCTTTATTGGAAGAGAATACAAGGTGAATGCACTTGGCATAGACACATCTTTGTTTACATCATTTAGGGATGATGATGTGATTAACAGCATTAGCATGCACCTAGGCAAAGACAATTTTGAAGACATGAAAGCCCAGCTGGTGGAAAAACTCGGTCAACCGACAGAGATCAATGACACACCTTCAGAAGCTGGCTATACAAACATCATGTGGAATCTTGATGGCAAGCTTATGTATTTATACAAGGGCTACGGGACTGTTGATCTACAACTGATTCTTCCAGATGCCCCAAGTCAATCAAAGGTGGACCCTGCCCTGGAAGATACCCTTCCAGATACAATCACACCTGTTCTAGCAGAGACAAAACCCTACCCAGCACTACGTGACTATATTATTGAGGCCTTTGAAATTCCAGAGGACTACTATGCAAAGACAAAATACTACTACAACTTTGTTGACCTAAATAGTGATGGAAGAAATGAAATTTTTGCTGTGGTTGTTGGCCCATATACAAGTGGCACAGGAGGCAGTTCAGCTCTTATCGCTTTTGAATTTGAAGGGGAAATACGACCTATTCACACTTTCACTTTAATCAATACCCCTATCATAATCGATAACGAACCCACGAAGGGCATGAAGGACATTATAGCCCATCGTCATGGGGGTGGTGCCACACCAGCTTATGTCAGACTAACACCAGTTGAAACTGAGTACCCAAGCGTAAACTCAGGCGTGGTGATTGAATCCCTTGAAGGTATTAAGGGGCGTGCTATTATTGCCAACGACCTTCTTCATGACATTGAAACGGGCTCTTTCTTAACACTGGAATAAGGACAAGTGGAGAAAGACTCAAACTTTTTCACTTTATGTTCCTAAAGAAAGACGAGAAGTTGTCGATATTTTTTGTGGGTGCATCAATGGGTTAATTGCTTTGGACAAAGAACTATATACATCTGGATAAGACCCAGGCACAGTCCACTTGAAAGGAGCCTATATGAGAGTCACAACAGGCATGATGCAAACATCTCAGCGACAAATGTTTGAGAGCGAAACTTATACTAAGTACATAAAAAACCACAGGGACAAAGAAGATGATGAAAAAAAATCTTCTGAAACGGAAAGTGAGACCATGCTCACAGAAAATATCGTTCTTGTGGAAAGTGAGGATTCTTTCCGAGTTGAGCAAATCGATGCGTCGGATGAAAGAAAAATTCTACATGAAGTGGATCTTGATTCTGACTACGGAAAAGAACTAAAAAAGCTCACTAAAAGACCAGAAACAAGTACAGTCGAAAATGAATTTTCAAAACTCAATCGGTCTATCAAGTCAATGAGTTTGTCTGACTATATTTAGGACGATCACTGGATAATGTCTCATTTTCAACTTGTTACGTGAGGTATTTGCAAAATTACAGATTCACGCCCTCCTTTTACCATATATAATTTTTGATTCTTAAATATAAATTTATGGTTTGATCAGGGTTCTTGAATGATTCTTTGCAAGTCGCTTACGTACAAACTTTAATTTAAAATCACAATAAAAATAAACTTAGCACTCATTCAGTGTCAGGTCTCCTGTCATTGATGAGTGCTGTTTTATACTCATTTATTCAACTATGTGCCCTCTTAACAACTTGTCCCTAGGCCAGTCCCAAGACCTTGCTTTTGATGACTTCAATTTCCTCTCGTATGCCTTGAAAATCCCCTGGAGAAAACAAGCCCTCAATCACGATGGGAGCATTAACATGCTTAACCTTTTCAAGGAGGGACGCTTGTCCGCTTTCGGCTATAGGCATACGACCTAAGTCATCAACAAATCCGCTCACGTGGATGGCCTTGACCTGCTTTCCATGGTGATCCAAGTAGTCATCAATATAATCTTCAAAGCGTATGGCTCTATTTATATCAAGAACACTTTCAAAGGCATGTTCGCACTTAGCTGCATCAAAGGTTTGCCAAGAAGCATGGTTGGGATTTTTAATATAATAGGAAAAGTCGCATTTTTCAAAGGTTTTCCAGTCTTTAATACAGTCGAAATGAAATATGACAGCTTCAACATCCACCGTCTTCATTATTTTCTTCAAGTGACCAAAAACTTCAGTGGTCGCCTTGTTGTCTTTATAGTGAATTCCGCACCACGGGGCATGTATCATAACATGCTTAAATTTGGCCAGTTCATCACAAAGTGTCTGTGACGCTGAAAATTGTCTAAGCATTTTTTGAGTGCTAAAGGCTATGACAATTCTTTCAAAACCAAGTGACTTACATATATTCATTTTTCGTTTTGGACCAATATCCCATAAACAAAATGCCGCTGTGGAAATGGCTATATCCTTCAACATAAAACGCCCCTTCGAGTATTTACTGACTTCACTTTATTATGCTTAAAACAAAGGGGCCTTGTCTAATTGAATGTTTCAATGCTTGAATTATGAAAATTCATTCTTTGAATAGTCTACACATGCTTATCTTGCAGTCTTCTCATTTGCCCATATGTTTTAAAGTGACAAAAAAGAAGTATAATAAGAATAATAGACCCTCACGAAAAGAGGTATTGCCATGCTCAAACTTGATATGACAACCACAGTCACCATTTATGTTCTTGTGAATTATGTGTGTACATTCATGATTTTTTTGACATGGTATCAAAACAAGGAGAAGTTCAGTGGTCTATCTTACATGCTTTATGATTTTCTATTTCAGTCCATAGGGATGACTCTCGCTGCGGCCTATGGTCTTTTTCCTGCATTTTTCACAATTGGATTAGCCAATATACTCATGTTCACAGGTGCCACGCTCTTTCTATTTGGTATGGCCATGTTCTTGCAGCTTTCCATCAACAAACGATTCTACCTGTTTTATTCCCTTGCCTTTTCGCTGATATATATATACTGTATTTACTTTGAACCCTTTTATCGCATCAGAGCCCTTCTTTTTAACGGGATGATTTTGCCGATTTTTTCTTCACATCGTGTATTTGATTTTCTTTGCTTCACAGCCGAATGATAGGAAACACACAACCGCCACAGGCTACACATTTATACTCTTCTCTGTTCTCACGATATTCCGCTTTTACTTTGCTTTTACCGAAACCGATAAAATTCAGTATTTTAACTCTCTCAAAATGGACAATATTCTAGTGATATTTAGTATATTGTGCACCTTACTCCTCACCTTTTCCCTTCAAATGATGATCAACAAGAAACTTTACTTTGACTTAAAACGCCTTGCGATTACAGACCCTCTCACGGAAGTATTCAACAGAAGACGAACCGAAGAAGCCATTGAAAAAGAAATCAATAATTTCAATAGATACGGTCATTCGTTTTGCATCCTCCTGGCGGACATAGATCATTTTAAACGCTTTAACGACAATTATGGACACGATATTGGCGACAAGGCTCTTATCCATGTTACAAGCACAATGGAAAAAGACATACGTGTTTGCGATACAATTGGTCGTTGGGGCGGTGAAGAGTTTATAGTTGTCCTTCCTAAAACAGACTTACATGAAGCCTGCACTCTGGCAGATAGATTGGTAGAATCTATTTTTAACCATAAACTGACCATTGGAAAGGACACCGTCACAATTTCAATAAGTATTGGCGTTGCAGAATTTAAAAGCAACTCTACATATGAGTTCTTAATAAAACAGGCGGACAAGGCCCTCTATCTAGCTAAGGATAAGGGGCGCAACCGCTATGAGTTCTAGTATTAAGTCTCCCATGCACTATAAAGAGCCTTTACAGCGGGGACAATGTCGTCTTCCTCTATGCCCCAAACCCAATATAACTGAGCTATAAGCCCTTTGATCAGGACGATTCCAGAACTTTTTCGTCGGATAAACACCCACCCCAGACTTCTGAGCTTTTTCAATGAGCTCTGCTTCAGATAGAGGCTTTTTAAGCTCTATCATCAAATGGAGGCCAGCATTCATCCCATATATATTTATAGTGTCAGAAAAACTGTCTTTTAAAGCCTCGACTAAAAGGTCATGCTTTTTCTTTTGTATTTTCCGATTTTTTCTCAAATAGCTTTCCCAGTGGCCTTCTTTCATAAATAACGAAAGTGTTTTTTGAACTGGATATGACACAGAGGACGGATAGCCCTCAAACTGTTCTTGAAAAGACTTAACTCTGTCTTGTGGAAGAACCATGTAAGCCACCCTTAGTGTTGGAAAAAGAAACTTTGAAAAGCTCCCAATATAAACCACATCCTTGCTGGAAATCGACTGCAGGGACTGAACAGGCTTTGCATTATATCTCAAATGACAGCTATAGTCATCTTCTATGATTAGAGCCTTGTTTTTATGCGCCCAGTCTATGAGTTCCAGTCGCCTTGAAACAGGCATTATAATCCCCAGAGGATACTGGTGGGAAGGCGTGACATATACAGCCTGAGCACCTGTCTTCGATAATGCTTTCACATCTATGCCATTTTGATCCAGGCCAATAGGCGAAACCCTAAATCCATGATTCTTAAGGACAGACCTGGTCACATGATACCCCGGGTCCTCCATAGCGATGTTTTCCACCTCTGGTCTTAAACACTGACATAGCATACTCAAACAGTAATGGACCCCTGAACCAATAAATATTTGATCAACACCGCACTCGACCCCTCGATAGGTTTTAAATATTTTTGAATCTCTATTCTTAGGTCCCTTTCACCAAACATGGGGCCATAAAAGGCCATATTGTTACGACTCTCTTTCATACACTTGTTTGAGAGTCTTTGCCACTGTTTTGTAGGAAGTTGTTCTGGGCTAAGCATACCGTATTTAAAATCATACTTTATCTGACCCTCTATCTGCCTACCCCTGTCGCGTTCCTGGTCAATATTCATTTCTAGACTGGTCTTGGTCCTTTTCACCTTTGTAATTGGAGAAAAATCCAAGGTCTCTACAAAGTATCCCTTTCTCGGACGACTTTCAATATAGCCCTCTGAAGCCAACTGATGATAGGCGAGATCAACAGTGTTTCTACTCACACTGAGGTCCTGACTCAAGCGCCTGGTTGATGGCATTTTTTCCCCCGGCCTTAGGTCGCCGTGTATCATTTTATCCCTAAGCTGTCTATACAGCTGAATGTATATTGCTTCACTTCTATTCTCATCAATGACAAGCATGTTTCCAACCTCCCAGTATAAAACCCATTCACTTAAGTTGAATCCTATCATGCTAAGAGGAGGGCATATATTTAAAATATCTATTCGTTTTATTTTTCTATAGGTTTTTTTATAAACCCTCCACCATCAGACTGTGTGCAAGCTATAGAATCCGTCCAAAGTCAGTGAATATAGTTCCTTGAGCCAATAAACAAATCGAAAATCTTCGATTAGGAGGAACTGGCACCATAGCGACTTGAAAAACTGGCACTTTTAGACATGAGGGCTGTCCATTACAATTGGGCTGTTATTACACTCAGGCAAAAGACTTGATCAGCTGTCTTTAGGAGCAAGTGTTATAAACATGCAAACACCAAACACTATGACTACAATGGAGGTCGCAAGCAATGAAAAACGAGATTAGCATTAACAAAATTAAATCAGACGCAGAATCACTTTATAGAGAAGGAAAATTTTTCTGCTCTGAAGCCATTGTCTGTTCAATAAAAAACAACTTTGACCTGGACATGCCCGATGAAATGATTGCCATGGCATCTGGTTTCCCAATAGGCATCGGTAAGTCTAAATGTGTTTGTGGCGCTGTTTCAGGCGGTGTCATGGCACTGGGATACTTCTTTGGTCGAACTCAAGGTGGAGACCCAAAGGTTCAGGACACTCTGAAACTTGCCTATGAACTGCAAGAAGGCTTTCGTAAAAACCACAAGGTGCTGTGCTGCAAGGTGCTGACAAAAGGATTTGATATGGCTTCAGCAGAACACAAAGACCAGTGTGTTGCCTTCACTGGCGAAATCGCTGAAAAAACAGCTGAAATTATTGTTCGTGAACTAAACCTTGTCAATACGGATAAGTAGCGGTGATCTTATGAAAAATATGATAAAGAAAACACCAGTGCCCATTGCGGGGCTTATGCTGGCCTTGGCAGCAACCGGCAACTTGGTTCAGTCATATGGCAGTGCATATAGGACAGTCTTTGGAACCCTTTCTGCTGGCATTTTTGTCCTCCTTGTTCTCAAGGTGATCTTTCACAAAAACGCTGTGATCCAGAGTCTGGAAAATCCTGTTGTGGCGAGTGTTGCTCCAACTTTTTCAATGGGAACAATGCTTTTAAGCACCTATGTCAAACCCATTTTTCCAAGGGCTGCCCTTTGGCTCTGGAGCGCATCCATTCTTATGCATGTGGTTCTCATGCTTTGGTTTACTGGAAAATACCTGATCGGCTTTCAGCTAAAAAAAGTCTTTCCTAGTTATTTTATCGTCTATGTTGGGATTGTCGTGGCCAGTGTTACAGCACCAGCCTATGGTCTTAAAGGTCTTGGAATGGCCATTTTCTGGTTTGGTTTTATTGGCTATCTGTGTTTGTTGCCCATCACCATTTATCGTCTGATAAAACATCCAAATCTACCTGAGCCGGCAATACCGACTATTACAATTTTCGCTGCACCTGCCAGCCTATGTTTGGCGGGCTATCTTTCAAGTGCCACAAACTTCAGTATGAACATTTTTATTTTACTGCTGTCTTTATCACTGCTTATGTTTATGGGCGTGCTGCTTTACTTGCCTAGAATGCTCCAGCTCAAATTCTATCCAAGTTACTCAGCCTTCACCTTTCCTTTTGCTATTAGTGCAATCGCCACGAAGAAAGCCTTACCTATCATTATGCAGACAAATTTCAATACAGGCTTCTTACAAAGATTTGTGGTCTTTCAAGAAACTATGACACTGATTATTGTCCTCTATGTTTTTGTTTCGCTATATGCAGTTTTTATCAAATGCCGACAAGGTTACAGAAAGTATAAAAATATCCTAAATC
>LQAJ01000035.1_pt1 | contig 136404 bp, 171 predicted proteins | sample 1535811 | NCBI WGS metagenome assembly LQAJ01 (sample SAMN04331587, study PRJNA305678) | bioreactor metagenome | isolation source: bioreactor_6 inoculated with Wadden Sea sediment 2nd replicate of a... | place: Germany: Wadden Sea, Janssand Flat | reverse complement strand
GTTTGGGTAACGGGCAGCAAGGGTTTCCAATAAAGTTCATTGGAAGCACATCATTTAAAAGTTTTCCAACCTTTAAAAAGAAGGAGACCCTTGCTGTCCGGTTCACCCGCCTGTTAGCAATTTTTCGTCGATAAAATTTTAATCTTGTCCATACTCTACTTGCTATCTTGCATTTTTGCCATGACAACAAGCAAGGCACTTTTTCGCCCAACTTCAGGATGGATGTTCTGAAGAGTTTGACTCTCAATTATTTGTAAATCTTTAAATTCAGTTGTTAATTCGCTATTAGAAAAAAAGTGGAATTTTCTGCCTGTACCATCGTCAAAAGTGTTTTCTTCTATTTCTTTCCATTCATGTCTTGGATATGATTCATCTTCCAATGCCAGCGCACTGGCAAACAAGTAGCCATTTCTTTTTAATACACGCTTTACCTGAATGAGTATGTTTGACCGTTCGTCGTAGGTCAGGCAATGGAACGAATTTAACATGACCACGACATCAAATGAATCATTTGGAAATTCATCAGGAATGGAGTCATTTTTGATGAATTCAAGTTCTTTCTCGTTGTAACTATTCACGTTTGTAAGGGCTTTTTCAATAGCGCGTTTAGAAATATCGATTCCAGTAACTTGAAATCCTGCTTCTTTCATTAAAATAGAATAGTTTCCATCGCCACATCCGAAATCTAACACCGATTTAGCAGAGATGCTCTGAAGAAATATTTGAAGCATATGCCAGAGGGGTTCATAGATCGGGTTTGGCTGAGAGTCTCTATAGTCTTTGTCCCAAGGATTTGATGCCATATTTTTATTGTGTCCATTTTTGCTAACGTGGACATAACCGGCGAGCTTTAGCGAGTCCGTGTTTATGGATTTGTTATACAGATTTTTTATTCTTTTCTAATTTTGCCAAAATAGAAGGTGCGAATCTTTCACTCATTCCAGCAATAAAGCCAATGGCAATTATAGATAGATCTGAGTGGTTCATTTTGAAAAAACAGGCAAAAAATCTCAGATCGTACAAGCAACGAAGCCATAAGTGCTGATAACATACCAGCAATTATTCGATACATGCTTTCAAGTTCATGCAGTTTCTTTCCAGCAAGGCAATCTATGGATTCGTTTCCCATTCTAAAGATAATTGACAAAAATGCTCCTAAACCACCAGATACCATTGCAAGGCTTATCATGAACGCTGAATTGCCTAATAGTTCGATACAAAAAGAACGAAACACCCAAAGCAAAACCCCTATAGTAAATATAATCAAAGAGGTAGTTCCTGCTTTATTTAAGTACCATTGACGCGATATCTCTTTACCCCTATCGATAAGGAATTTTTCTGCATGATCAATTATGCTCGACGCTTTTTTATAGTCATGTTTTAAACTTCTTGCTAAAGCTTCTCCTAATAATCTTTTGAAGTTAAGCTGGTTGTTTTCAGATAAATGATCTAATGGTTTACATTCCAGCAACGCAACCATGTTCAATGTTTCGTGATGCTTTTCTGCTGATTTATGACCCTTTTCATCATACTCTTTAGTTGTTATCCAATCTAAATCGTTTACATTATCAATAAATACAATAAAATCTTCTGTATCTAAAATCAGATATTTTAAATCCAGCGTTCCCCATTTGGTTTTGTTGTAATCTTCGCTCATTTAATTACCAATTATACAATAGCAAATGGATAAAAGTCTCTGCGCCTACCAGCATTGAAAACCGGGCTTTGAGGAGCATTTTTTCGATAAGTCTCTTTCTTCGCCTGTTCAAATGCTTGACTGATATTTACTATCCCGTATTTGTTATCATTTACAGGCGAGAAATTTTTTGGAGCTGATAGTAATTCTTGAGTAAATACTCCTCCATGACCATCGTCACCAGCAGATTGATTGAGATCACATGAATACGTGACAATACGTCCTTCAGAGTTGGCCATTACAGCATCATCGAATATTTTTCTATAATCGATAAATGGAATGGAAGCCTTTGCCATAAATGATTCAAATACGGCCCTTACTTCCTCCATCTTCTCGATTTTAACTATATTTCTACATACATCGACTATTACCAAATGTCGTTTGTTTTTTGGATTTATTCTATCAATCGACACAGTCTCGTTTTCTTTTACATACATGACTGTGTCGTTTAAGCCTTTTCCAACTCGGTGCTCACCATGCCCAGAGCAAGTAATGAAAACATAATCTTTATATTTTGCTGATTCGATTTGTGAATACACAGTGGCAGAACTAGGATCTGAAAGTATTACTATTTCATCCTCCCTCCAATCTCCACCTTTATTTGACAATAAAAATCGTTTTATATCGTTAATATCGACTGTAACTCCAGGGAGTTCTGGCTTAACGCTTGGAGCACCAATCAGTATTGCTTGTCTTGTAATTGCCATTTCTTTTTCCTTTTTGTGTATAACGTTTGGGTAACGGGCAGCAAGGGTTTCCAATAAAGTTAATTGCAAGCACATCATTCAAAAGTTTTTTCAATCTTCAAAAAGAAGGAGACCCTTGCTGTCCGGTTCACCCGCTGGTTGGCAGCAGATTGGGTGTCTCATTTATTATGAAAAAAGATCATGCACCTATTCAGCAAATTTTATAATTCGATTTATTCGTTGAAGAGCTAAATCTTTGGTCGGTTGTCCTTCCCATGTCTTTTCATAATATTGTTCAAAAAAGGTTTATTATCAGGGTCTCCATCTATTCGATAATAACAGTAATCCTCACATGCTCTATCAAAGTTCTTTCGATCTCGTTGGTTGAGATGAGCCCGAAAAGTGTGGATAGCCTTAAGATGACGGTCAACGTATGCACCCCTCAAGAATTCACAAAGGTTATCAGTGCTTGCACTAGCTTCAGAAATACAGACATTATGCTCCAGATAAAGGATTTCTGGCATGAAGGCCATTCTGAAATCTGAGGCGGCTTTATTTTGGTCTTGAGTTCGCATCGTTTTGATGGCTGTTCTATAGGCAAAAAATGCTCCTACAATAGCGCCAAGCAAAGCTGCAACGATAGTAGAAACAGAGGTGACGATGACGGGATTGTCCTGAATGGTTGTTGACAATTCTTTTAAAAAGGGGATGATTTGCATCATATCTATTTATCAATTGTTTTATGAGCTTGTAACATTTTTATAAATACCATGGAAAATTTAACCTTGGTGTATTTAAAACTGCCAACAATCATTATATATCATGACGTAAAACATTAAATCCACCTCATTTTTCAATCCTCATAGGTTTTCTCTATTGAAATGTCAACAAAAATTATATATATTGAATATGCGCTTTGACACATAATCAATAATTTTGGGGATACCATGGCCACGAATCACGGGACAGGCGACCTGGTGGATTTTTTCAACACCCAGGGAATCAGTCCACTGAAAGTGAAATATTACATTGGATGGCTGAACCAATTTTTCCAATTTTATAACAGTGGGATAGAAGACATTTCCAACGAAGATGTTATTGCCTTCGGTAATTTTCTGTCAAAGAACGGTATGGAAGAATGGCAGATTATTCAGGCCCGGGAAGCAGTGCTCCTGTATATCGAAAAATTTCTGAAAAAAAAGATCTGTTTTTCCGGGCCAGGCCAAAAGAATTCGGAGTTGGGACATATTCAAACATGGTCGGAAGCCAAAGAAGCATTCATGAATCGAATGAAGTTACGTCACTATGCGTATAATACGGAAAAACCTATCGGGAATGGATCAGACGATTCCTGCTGTATACCCGTATCAAATCTCCGCGCACGGCAACGCCTGAACATGTAAAGCGATTTCTCACCTATCTGGCTGTGGAAAGAAACGTGTCATCGTCCACCCAGAATCAGGCTTTTAACGCATTGCTTTTCCTGTACCGGGAAGTTTTGGGAATAGAATTCGGCGATTTCAGAAACACGATCCGGGCAAAACAACGCACACGCGTACCTGTGGTGCTTTCCAGGGAAGAAATAAAGGAATTGTTCAGCCACATTTCCGGCATTCATGCGCTGATGCTGAAACTGATTTACGCCAGCGGCATGCGCCTGACCGAATGCAGCCGATTGCGAATCAAAGATCTTGATTTCGACAATCAGACCCTGGTCATCCATTCTGGAAAAGGTGACAAGGACAGGACCACCCTTTTTCCAAAATTTCTTTACCCGCCCCTTAAAGCCCACCTGAGACAAGTGAAAACACAGCATGATAAGGACCTTGCCAATGGGCACGGAGCTGTTTATCTGCCGGAGGCCCTGGAAAAAAAGTATCCCAATGCCGCCAGAGAATGGGCCTGGCAGTATGCATTTCCCGCCAAAAATCTATCCGTCGATCCGAGAAGCGGCATGGTCCGCCGTCATCACGTCGGTCAGCAGGGGCTACAGCGGGCCATGAAAGCCGCGCTTCACAAGACAGACATCCCCAAGGCGGCGAGCGTTCATACCCTCCGCCATTCATTTGCCACGCACCTGCTTCAGGATGGCTATGATATCCGCACTGTGCAGGACCTCTTGGGTCACAAAGACCTGAACACGACCATGATCTATACCCATATATTGAAGCGGGGACCCGGCGGAGTTGTGAGCCCGGCCGAATTTTTGAAATAACCGGAACAAACCTGTTGAAAAAGCCTACTGCCGGATGCCGGCCGTGGTGATCAGGTCCGAGGCTTCCGTGGCCAGGGTGAGCAGCACGGAAATATACTGTTTTTCGATGTCGTCCAGGGAATAGTCCTTGGACGGAAAATCCAGGCTCACAGCCCCCACCACGGATTTGGTCTGCAGGTTCATGATAGGTGCCCCGATGCTGATTACCCCGGTCATATATTCCTTATCATTGATGGAATAGCCCCTTGTTCGGGTGTTCAGGATATCTTTCCGGATCTCGTCAATGTCCACCAGGGTGTAAGGGGTCAGTTTTATTGGGTCCAGCGATAAAAAATAATGGTCCAGATCGTCGAGTCCCAGATTGGCCAGCACGATCTTTCCCGTGGCCCGGGCATAGAGTTCGTCCATGATCAAGGGGAGATCGCTGTCATCACTTGATCCGGGCTTGGGCATACCATATTTATCAGCGGCCCATTGCATACAGCAGCTGGAAATATTTTGACAATCTGCCGGAATTGCCCAATACTGACCGCATATTGGCCGGCATGTGCGACATGAGAATTCCGCTGACCTTTGACATGTCGGATTGTGAATGGATCGCACAGATCATCTCGGATGTGGCGGCACAGGTGCTGCCCCGTGACCCTGAATCAAAAAAAATGGAGAGGTAACCACCATGACCAGACAGATCATCGCTACAGACAAGGCCCCCAAAGCCATCGGACCCTATTCCCAGGCCGTTTCCGCCAACGGATTTTTGTTTACTTCGGGCCAGCTTCCCATTGACCCGGCAACGGGCCAGCTGGTAACGGGCACCATCGAAGAACAGGCTCACCAGGTATTCAAAAACCTGTCCGCCATTGCCGAACAAGCCGGTATCGGGCTGTCAAATGCCGTAAAAACCACCGTTTTTCTGTCGGACATCAATGATTTCGCGGCGGTCAACGCTGTGTATGGCCAGCATTTTACCGAGCCGTTTCCCGCCAGAAGCGCGTTTCAGGTCGGGGCTCTGCCCCTGAACGCGGGCATTGAGGTGGAAGCGGTTTTCGATTACCATCATAAACCGAACACTCTTGATGGATACCCATTAAAATGGAAGGAACACCCATGAATTTTACTCGATTTCCCAGACGTAAATATATTCAAACCCCCACCCCCATCGAGCCCATGCCTGCATTGAGCCGGGCTTTGGGAGGAAATGTCAACCTGTTTGTCAAACGCGATGACCAGCTGCCAGGCGCTGCCGGCGGCAACAAAACCCGAAAACTGGAATTCTGCATTGCCGATGCCCTGGAAAATGACGCCAACACCATCATCACCTGCGGGGCCGTGCAGTCCAACCACTGCCGCCTGACTTTGGCCTGGTCCGTGAAAGAAGGCCTTGATTGCCACCTGGTCCTGGAAGAACGGGTGAAAGGCTCCTATAAAAAGGAGGCCAGCGGCAACAATTTCCTGTTTGAACTCATGGGCGTCAAAAGCATCGAGGTGGTGCCAGGCGGCACCGACATGATGGCGGCCATGGAAAAGAAAGCCCAAGACTTGAAAGCCCAAGGCAGGCATCCCTATATTATTCCCGGCGGGGCTTCCAATGCCATCGGGGCACTGGGATATGCCTCGTGTGCCGCGGAAACCATGGCCCAGCTCAATGGCATGCACCTGAACATCAACCACATGGTGGTGCCGTCCGGTTCCGCCGGGACACACGCCGGCATGGTGGTGGGGCTGACTGCCATGGAGACCGGCATCCCGGTGAGCGGCATGAATGTATCCCGGGAAAACGGATTCAAGAGGAGATCGTTTATAAACTGGCAAAGGAAACCGCTGCCAAACTGGGGGTTGAAAAGGAACTCCCCCGGGGCAAAGTGGTGTGTTTCGACCAGTACGTGGGACCGGGCTATTCCATTCCCACGGACAGCATGGTGGAGGCGGTGAAACTGTTTGCCCGGACGGAAGCGATTCTGCTGGATCCGGTATATTCAGGCAAGACCGCTGCCGGCCTCATTGACCTGGTCCGCAAAGGGCATTTTGCCTCCGGCGCCAATGTGCTGTTCCTGCACACCGGCGGATCACCGGCTTTGTTCGCCTACATGGATTCCTTCAGAAAGTGATCGGTTAAAAAAAATCCGGCAACATGAATATAATCTGCGGCCGCCCTGTTTCATAAGGCGGTCGCGCCAACACAAACGGCAGCCTAAACAATGACACAAGACAACGAAAAAGTGGTTGGCATCATCGGCGGAATGGGTCCAGAGGCCACGGTGGACCTGATGCAGCGCATCATCCGCCTGACCCCGGCCTTGGATGACAAAGACCATATCCGGTGCATCGTGGACAACAACCCCAAGGTGCCCTCCCGCATCAAAGCCATCATCGAAGGGGATGGCTTTGATCCCGGACCGGTCATGGCGGACATGGGCAGACGTCTGGAAGCCTGGGGTGCGGATTTTTTGGTGATCCCCTGCAACACGGCCCATTATTATCACAATGCAGTTCAGCAGGCCGTGACAATCCCGGTGGTCAACATGATCGATCTGGTGGTGGAACAGGTGAAAACAAACTTCAGCCGCGAAAAAAACATCGGTATGCTGGCCTCTCCTGCCGTGGCCATCATAAAGCTGTACACCCGCCGGTTTAACGCCTTAGGGATGACGGAAGCCTGGCCGGATCCCGAGCACCAGGGCCGGCTGTTCAATGTCATCCGGCAGGTGAAAACCGGACGTATCTCCCCGGACCTTCATCATCAGTACGCCCAGGTCTGTGACCATCTCAGGGACCGGGACGTCCGGGTGGCCATTGTGGCGTGCACGGAATTAAGCGTTCTAGGGGGAGACCTGTCCGTTTCCACCGTCGATGCGTCCCAGGTGCTGGCCGAAGCGATTGTCCGGATGGTCAAACATCCTCAGTAAGGCTTTTATCAAACGATCAATCCGCTGGAATTCCTTCTCATTGTTTGTCACCTGGGGGAGGTCGCCGCTTATCGCATGTGCAGCGGTCGGCATGTCAAAAAGGCCGGTAATCCATGCCTTTGCATCACCGTGTCAACAGTTCGGTTTAATTGCCCTTGACCGGTCATCCGGGTTCGGGTAGAGTGGCCGGAAACAACAACCGGTAAGCTTCAGACAACCCTCTGGCGGATTCATACAGATCGCTGCCTGTCTTACAAAAAATCTGGAGACTGCATGCAGGATCAGACACCGCCGGGAAAAGATGCCCTGTCCGTTTATTTTTTTCAAATCGCCGATGCCGCTCAAAAAGAGACCAAGGATCCTTCCCGGACTTTTTTTTCCCATGCTCCGGCAGGTAACGGATGCAGCGGCCCGGGTACTGACGTCAGTGGCCGTGATCCGCGAATCCCCGGTGCCTGACTGTGCCGGCGGATGCAGCTTCTGCTGCCATTCCCGCATCCATGTGACCCCCTTGGAGGCGGTATTGCTTTGCGCCCATATCCAAAATTGTTTCAGCCCGGAAGAAAACACATCGCCTGAAAACCCGGATTCGCGACAACCTGGTTCAGACCCGGGGGCAGTCCCTGGCTCATCGGGTAACAATCAAAGACAACACCCCGTGTATCTTTCTGGATCACCATGTCTGCATGGTGTATGGCCAGCGCCCGCTTATCTGCCGAACCTGGAATTCCCTGGACCGCAGGGCCTGTAAAACCGCCTTTGCCTCGGGTGATCATGAAGCGGAGATCCCCTGTCTTTCCGCTCCCAATTATGTGTACACCCTGGCCAGGGATGTGGTCCAGGCCGAGTGCACCCGGATGCGGCTGGAGACCGGTCGGGTGGAACTGGTGTCTGCCATAGATCAATGCCTGGCACTGACCGATGCGGCAGATACCTTTGCCAGGGGTGTGGCCATTTTCGGGAAAGGGGTTCCTGCCGCAGGGTTAAATCCCCTTACAATGTGACGGTGCTGTCTGCAATTCCTGTCAAAGAGACAATCAGCGGTTTTCGATTGCCGACAGCAAAGCAGACAGTATCTGATCGGCATCAGCCACAATCCCTAAATCCGCAATGGAAAAAATAGGGGCGTCCGGGTCTTCATTAATGGCAATGACGGTTTTGGATGATCCCATCCCAACGAGATGCTGAACGGCCCCGCTGACGCCCACACCCAGATACAGATCCGGATTCACCGTAATGCCGGACTGCCCGATCTGACACGTATGGGGAAAAATCCCTTCTTCCACCAAAGGGCGGGTACATGCAAGCGTACCGGCCGTCTTTTCAGCCAGCTTTCGCGCTTTTTCAAGCAGATTGGGTTTACTGCATCCGCGACCGACAGTGACGATCACCCTTGATTTCTCAAGATCAGGGCCGGCTGTTTCCGTCAAATTAATCTCTTTGACAATTTTTGTTTTTATTGCCGCCTTGTTCAGGGTAACGGCGATTTCCTTAACATCCGCTTTTCTGGCGGGATCAAAATAAGTGACCGGGAATACATTGGGCCTCACGGTCGCTGTCTGGGGACGGGTCCGTGGAGCCACAATCGCCGCCATGATGTTGCCGCCAAAAGCGGGGCGGGTCTGAACCAGCTGGGCTTGATCGTCGATATCCAGACCGGTGCAGTCCGCGGTCAGCCCCAGCCGGAGCCGGGCGGCAACCCGGGGGGCCAGTTCCCTGCCGTTGGGGGTGGCGCCGTAAAGTACGACGGATGGCTTGATTTCCGAGATGACCGCTGACAGGACAGAACAATAGCCATCCGCTGAAAACGTCGCCAGCAAAGGATGGGTGCATGTCAGTACCTGATCCGCCCCATAATTTCCCAGATGATCCGGATCCGAAACCTTTCCGTTTCCCATGATCACCGCCATCAGCGGCTGATTCAGTTTATCCGCCAGTTCCCGACCCTTGGATAACAGTTCATATACCACCGTCTTTGGTTTTTGCCGCCCGCCGCTGTCTTGACATTCAACAAAGATCAGAATCCCCTTGTAATCGGCCAGTGCTTCCTTTGAAATACTGTTTCGTCGTATCGAAATGGCATTGGCCGGGCAGACTGTGGCACATGTCCCGCAAAGGGTGCAGACGTCTGTAATATGTGCGCAATTTTCCAAAATCTGGACGGCGCCGAAAGGGCAGGCGGATCCGCACAGACCGCAGGCAGTACAGAGGCCATTGTCAACAAAGATCATCGGACCGTTTCCTTTTCAAGTATTTTTCACTTTCCAGTATGGATAAAATGGATTCGACTGCCTTGTCTGTATCCGGATGAATCATCAACCGGCCCTGTTTTTTACTGCAGGCGGAAACACTTTCACCACCTGGGTATAGGACCCCATCAGGCCCAGATCATCATCCGGAATATCTAGGTCGGCAGCAGAAATGGTCTTAAGCGGTTTTTGCCTGGCACTGACAATGTCAGAAAAAGACGGTGCCCGGCGAATCATCTCTCCTTTGCCGAAGGAGACCAGCGCCGGCAGGCGGGCTTGAATAATCTGATATCCAGAGTTTGTTTCTTTTTTGACATGGATTTTTTTACCGTTTTTCAAAATCTCACAATCCACGCCATAACAAATCTGAGGAAGATGGAGAATTTCAGCCATTTCCGGACCCACCTGAGCGGTATCCCCATCGATTGCCTGCTTGCCCACAAAAATCAGACTGAAATTCGGAACTAACTTCCGGATCGCCGCTGTCAGAGTCAAAGCAGTGGCCCAGGTGTCTGCTCCGGCAAATTTCCGGTCGCTGACCAAAATCCCTTCGTCTGCTCCCAGTTCCAGTGTCCGGATAAGTACGCTTTTCGCCTGAGGCGGACCCATCGAAACCGTTGTGATGTGGACATCGGGTAGATAGGATTTTAATTTGACCGCATGATCCAGTGCATATTCACAAAAAGGGTTGAGGATCGAAGACACCCCCTCACGCTTCAGGGAGCCGGTTTCCGGATCTACCTGGACTTCCGAAATTTCAGGGACCTGTTTGACTGCAACGACGATTTTCATAGTTTCCTCAGCAAGTGGTAAAAATATTTCCTGGGTTCAGGCTGAGCAGCGGATCAAATGCCGTTTTCACAGCCAACATCTGATCAATATGTTCTTTGGAATACATCATGGGCAGAAATTTGGCTTTTATTTTCCAATGCCGTGCTCGGCACTGACGCTCCCGCCATAATCAACCGCTGTTTTGGCGAATTCCGAATAAATAGCCATTCCCTGCGACAACTGATCCATATCTTCCGGCATGGCCGATATATGAAAATGATTGTTGCCCACATGCCCGAACCCTACCCAGGGGATGCCTGCATCATTCAACCGCTTTCGGTAGAGATTCCAGATATCTGTCAGATGGGAATCCGGCACGGCCAGGTCAGAACTGAGCCGATGAATACCGGGATGCTTTTTCTTGGTTTCAGCAATCACCTGGGATACTTTTTCAGGAAGCAGGTGCCTGAAAAATTTGAACCGGAGAACTTCCCGAGATTCGTATCCAGCCCATGACTGCTTCAAGTCGGCACCGGCACTGCGGACGGTTTCATCCAAGGCATCGAAATCCGGTCTTTTTTCTTCAGGATCAAATGATAGATCAAAGAACAATGCAGCTCCTGCTGAGTCCGGTATAGGGGGCATACCCACCAGCCGCGGTGCTTCCGACTGCATCTGCCTCAGCAGATTCAGCGAATTCTCAGAATAGAATTCAATGAAATCCAGTTGAAGGTGCGCATCGTTCCGCAATGCCTGTACCAATCTGAGCGCTTTATCATCAGAATCGACAAATTGAATGATGGCACATTTTTTATCCCTGGGAAGCAACGCCACATCCACTTGGGTAATGACCCCGAATGCCCCTTCGGATCCGATGAACAAATCGATCAGATCCATGTGAGGCGCCGCATAAAACCCGGCTGTGCATTTGGTTCTGGGAAGCGTATAATCCGGAATTCTCACGACAGTATGTCTGCCTGATGCGTTGCGGAGGATAAACGTTCCACCGGGGGAGGTAAAATATTTTCCTCTGGGAATTTCCAGGATTTCTCCGTCAACCGTGAGCACCCGGATGCCCCGGACCCAGTCTCTGGTCGTTCCATACCGATAGGTTCTGGCACCCGAAGCATTTGTGGCCACCGTCCCCCCAATGGTGGCACTCATTTCCGTCGGATCCGGGGGATAAAAGTAAGATGCCGGATCTCTTGCAAACCGGGCCAGGGTTTCCGCAAGATTTGAACCGGGCGGGGCGGTCAAACCTGGAAACCGTTTCTCGGAAACCATGGTATCCAAATCCGATAAAAGCAGCCCGGCCTGGGCACTCACCCGCCACTCATCCGCCTGTTCCACATAATAAAAATCGGTCACCTTGTTCATTTTTTCAAGCGATATAAGGGCACCGCCGGCTGGGACACATCCACCTACCAGACCGGTCCGGGCACCGGCAATGGTGAGGGTCTCCCCTCTGGCGATCACATCTTTGACAATGGCCGCCAATTCCTTTTCATCGCCCGGAAAGGCAAGCAGTTCGACCGCTTCCGCTGACAGCTTTGATTCGTCAGTGAGATAATCCGGATATCTATTTTTAATGGCATCATACCCCTTTATCCGGTGGATGGATTCAACATCAACGGGTTTTACTGGTTTTGTCTTAATTTCGTGCACAATACTTACTCTCCCTTGGAAAACTCATTTCATGACGGAGCGGTCTGCGGATCAGCCGTTGCAGGTTTTTTTTTGCGTTTTATCAAGAGCTGAAGTGCCACAACAAGAGCCAGAAGGCCGAACCCGATGATATCCGTGTACAATCCCGGCTTGATCAGTGTCAAAGCGGCGCCCATCAGGAATATTCTTTCAAAAAGCAGAGTTTTTTTGATGAACCAGCCGACAACGGATCCTGCCAATGCGACGACACCGATCATGGATGTGACAGTGGCAAGGATGATTTTGGTTGTGGAGCCTACCAGCAGCAGCTGGGGGGCATAGACAAACATATAAGGAACGATGAAAGCAGCCAAACCCAGACGGCAGGATGTTATCGCCGTTTTAAGTGGGTCTGCGCCGGAAATACCGGCAGCGGCATAGGAAGCAAGGGCCACAGGTGGGGTGATCGCTGAAATAATTGCAAAGTAAAAATGAAAAATGGGCGGCTATGGGATGTACCCCGAAATTCTGGGTCAGCACAGGAACTGTCAACGACACCTGGATGATATAAGCAGCCACTGTGGGAAGACCCATGCCCAGAAGAATGGAGGTAAACATGGTTAATATCAAAGTCAGTAACAGGCTTCCCTGGGATATCAGAAGAATAATGGAATTAAACCGCATGCCTAAACCGGTCAAGGTCAAGACGCCAATGATAATACCTGCGGTGGCACATGCCAGTGCCACCTGGACAGCACCTTTGGCACCACTTTCAAGCGCTGACAGAATTCCTTTCAGGGACAGCCGGGTTTCAACCCGGATATAACTGACCAGAATGGTAATCAGGATCGCCCACAAACCGGCGCGCATGGGGCTGTTTCCCTTGACCAGCAGATAAACCAGAACGGCCACAGGTATGATGAACTGAAACCCATATACCAGGGTTTTACGGACTTTAGGCAGTTCACTGGCCGGCAATCCCTTGAGATTGATTCGCAGCGCTTCAAAATGGACCATGGAAAAGGCGCTGAAATAATAAAGAAATGCCGGCACGGCTGCCGCTGCCGCTACTTCTATGTAAGGCATCCCCAGAAATTCAGCAATAATAAAGGCCGCGGCTCCCATGATAGGCGGCATGAGCTGTCCGCCGGAAGAAGCCACGGATTCCACGGCTCCGGAAAAACGGCTGCTGTATCCCAGCCGCTGCATCAATGGAATGGTAAACGCACCCGTGGTCACCACATTGGCAACGGCAGACCCTGAAAGCATGCCCATGAATCCCGACGCAAAAATGGATGCTTTGGCCGGCCCCCCCCTGGCTCTGCCGAACAGTCCCAGAGACAGGTCAATAAAAAAATCGCCCCCTTTGACTGCTCCAGAAACGCGGCAAAGATGATGAACATGACAATGAACGTGGCAGAGACCCCTGCCGGAATGCCCCAGATACCTTCCGTCGTATAAAATATGTGATCCACCGCCCACATCAGTGAAAACCCCTGATGGCTGAGGATTCCCGGGAGATAGGGACCGGCAAAGGTGTAAACCAGAAAAACAAGGGCAATGACAGGAAGGCCCAGACCCATGCTTCTTCTGGCAGCTTCCAGCAGAATTAAAATACCGATACAGCCTGCTGCCACCTCATAATTCGTCAGAGGGGTAACATAGGAATACCGGGATGCGATTTCACCTGCATTCAGCACAACATATCCCACAGTAGCACCGATCAAACCGATAAAAATCCAGTCATACCAGGGAGGCAGCCCCTCTCTTTTTTTACCCCGAATGCTGCTCAGAAGAAAAATCAGAACCATGGCAAATCCGACATGGGCACTTCGCTGAAGCACTGATTCAAAAATACCAAATATGCCGGTGTAAATATGGAATGCCGCCATAGCCCAGGCTGTCACGGAAACCAGGTATTTATAAATTCCGCTATTATGGCCTGAAGATTTACTGGTTTGTGAATCCATTCAAAGCTCCTTGTCCCCAGGGTGGAGAAAAATTTCGATAATCTATTCTGACAAGCGGGCCCTTTTATGATGAAAAGGCCCGCTTGTCCTGAAATTCAAACCAGGTTGTCATCTCACATACTACTTGATTACACCGATTTCTTTGTAATATTTGAGTGCACCGGGATGAATGGCGACGCCGATGTCCTTGACTGCAAATTCCGGTGTCCAGGTTTCAACGACCTTGTGGACTTTGGAAAATTTTTCCTTGTTTTCAACAAATGCTTTGGCCATGTCATAGACCAGATCATCGGGCAGGCTTTTCTGGCAGATGATGACATTGTTTGAGCCTACGCAGAGCGCATCTTCTTCATGACCTTTGTAAACCCCCGCCTTGACCGTCAGGGGGGCGTATCCATCATTGATTTTTTTTGAGTTCCGCAAATTTTTCTTCACTCAGAGACAATATGCGAACCCCACCGCCGATGGAGACGGCAGTATCCTGAATAACCGGGGCCGGGACTGTGGTAAAAGGCATAAACGCATCAATATGCCCGTCTTTCATTTGCATGGCGGCATCGGCATACGCCAAATGCTCCACTTTTTTCATATCTTTGTAGTCGAGTCCATGGACTTTGAGAATGTTCCTTATAAGTACTTCACCGGAGGTTCCCTTGAGGCCGGGCGCAATGCGTTTGCCCTTGAGATCAGAAATGGTTTTGATATCACTGTCACCCCTGACCACGATCTGAAGCGGTGACGGATAAAGTGCCGCAAGCCCGGCGATATTGGTCATGGGAGATTTGAACTGAGCTTTTCCCACATAGGCATCTGAATTGGCAAAAGAAAAACTGATTCCCAGGGTATACATTTTATTGTGCACCCCAATAATGTTGGCATCCCCGGTGCCCTGCATTACCGCCATGTTATAGCCTTCAACATTGTTCTGGATGATATCTGCGATCGCTCCACCCATGGGATACCAGGTACCTCCCGCTTTGCCGGATGCTATGGTCAAATTCTCCGCAGCATTTGCGGAAAATGAAAAAAATGAAACCAAAACAACCAAGATCATGGTGGTGAAAGTACTTATTCTGCGGTCTTTTTTTCTCATCAACATGTTTTTATTCTCCTTGAAATTTTTTTTGTGATTGCAATGACAGCCTCCAATGGCTTCGCCGGGCTCTTTCCCAACTTTTTTTATTTTTTTTCAGCGCCTCCCTCCCTCCTTTCCTTTTTTTTCGATGTGCTTGTTCAACAGCATCAAAGTTTTATCGCTTTGCCGAATGATCAATTTCTCAGCTTTTTTTGGCATTGCCGTTCTTTCAAGGTTCCACAATCATTCGATGTTCTTTGTTGGAAACTTTTGCCCGGTAGGGTTTGAATTTGAAAACAAGACGGGCGAAAAAACGTTTTTTCCCAAAGATTGTCAATAAGAGAAATCAGGGTTTTGTTTCCGGACACAGTATAAATTTTTCTGTGAAATTTTACATTCAACTGCCCCATCAAAGTATGATTCTTGTCAGAAATCGCTTGTTCCATTTTTTCAATCAACCGTTCCAGTTCAGCAAAATCGTCCGGAGTTATTAAATGCACCGCCAGCCGGACGGCATACCCCTCGAGTATACCACGCAGCGGATATAATTCCCTGAGACATTCCAGATCGACACCTTTGACATAGATGCCTGTATGCGTCACGATTGAAACCAAATTTTCAGCTTCCAGCCGGCTTAATGCTTCACGAACCGGTATAGGGGAAACATTGAACTGATCAGCCAGATGCTGAATCACCAGTTTTTCCCCGACAGGGATCTCGCCTTTCAAGATCGATGATTTAACATGCCGATAAATCTGACCGGTTTTGGTTTCGGTGGGTATGGTTTTTGTAAATTTCAGCATTTATGTCATATATGATATATGATATATATTGTCAAGCAGGATTTTTGCAAAATAAAACTTTGATATAATTTGATATTCATTGGAAATTGTGATTATTTTTATAAAAAATCTGCTATATTTATGAAATAAATCATCAAAATATCCGGACATTTACTGTATTAAATCCGCAAAATATCCCAATTTTTATAGGAAAATCTCTCATTTCGACGAGTAAAGGACTGGCGCGGCGTTCGTCACGAACCCTTTTCCGGCCCGGAAGTCGTTGACCCATCCGGTGAGAACCTGATTGATCTCAGCGATGCTCTATTGGCTGGCTTGGGTTTGATTCTCTTCCGGGCTTTCTTTTCGGTATCATGGCGCCTCCTTTCCAGCTTTGAGGCTTGAGTCTGTTATCCTCGGCCGGACTTTTACCGACTGGTTCATGTGTCCTTGGCAGAACACGCCGATTTTCCATCTCGACTGGAAATCAAAATTTTCCGTTTTCCCAACATTTTCATCCTATCTGGTGTTAACGCCTGCAAAATGTAACGTTACCGTTTTGGACCAAAACGGCCCGGTCACTTAGTAACGGTTCACAAAATGGTTTTCATTTTTCTGCACATCAGGGTAAAATTCATATTCTGAGCGGTTCTTTTCCAGGTTTTTCCGGACAATGATTCCTCGGCACGGTTTTTGATAATTATCATACTCAGGAATGATTGATCAAAAACCCAAAACAGAAAAGGAGGACACATGGAAATTACCCGGATGGACCCCGGTTTAAAGGATCAGGTGGCCCTGGTGGATTTCAGTGCCACCTGGTGCGGCCCCTGCCGGCAAATGACGCCGGTGGTCAAGGATCTGGCTCAAAAGTATCAGGGCAAAGTCGCCGTGGTGGAGATCGATATCGATTTCCGGCCGGATGTGGCCACCCATTATATGGTCCAGAGCATTCCCACATTGATATTGTTTGACCGGGGCAGAGAAATCAAACGGTTTGTGGGCGTACAGAACAAACAAGCGCTGGAAAAAGGCCTGAACGATATTCTTTCAAACCGACACTGACCAGGAGGGGACCCATGGGCAGATGCATCAACCACCCGGACAGGGAAACCAGTTATATTTGTTTGAAGCACGGCATCCATTTATGCGAGGAATGTCTGAAATGCCGTGACCCGGACATTTACTGCAAATTCCGGTCATCCTGTGCCATTCATTTCGTGTCCAAGAAAAACTTCAGCGATACTGACGTAACCCCAGCGCTGCATCACAAGGAAAAACAGTCATGATCAAAGCTTTGACATTCATTCAGAAAAATCTGGTGTGGGCCATTCCCATCTCCATGATTTTCGGCCTGGCTTTCGGATATCTGTTCGATGCCGGATTTCTAAAACAGGTTATCATTCCGGTGACCTTTGTCATGGTGTATCCCATGATGGTGACATTAAATGTGAAAACCATTTTCAAAGGGCGGGATCTGAAACTGCAGGCCGTCACCCAGATCATCAATTTCATTCTCATTCCTTTGCTGGCATTTTTCATCGGAAAACTGATGCTGTCCGGTCAGGATCCCAAATACGGCCTGTGGGCGGTGGGACTTTTTCTGATCGGGGTTCTCCCGACATCCGGAATGACCATTTCCTGGACCGGATTTGCCAAAGGCAGCAAGGAAGCCGCCATCAAGATGGTGGTGTTCGGCCTGGTCATCGGCTCTCTGGCCGCACCGGTCTACACCAAGGTATTCATGGGCGCCACCATTGACGTGGATATGCTTCATATGTTCAAGCAGATCGCCATTTTTGTGTTCTTCCCCCTGGTGATGGGCCTTTTGACCCAGACCTACGCCAGAAGAAAATACGGCACCCAGTCATGGAATGAAAAAATAAAACCCAAATTCCCGCCGTTTTCAGCCCTGGGCGTGGTGCTCATCGCATTTGTGGCCATGTCTCTGAAAGCAAAGCACATCATTGCCAATCCCGGCGATATTCTCATTATCCTGCTGCCCCTGGCCGTGTTTTATCTGATCTCTTATGTGTTTTTGACCGTTGCGGGCCGTCTTTTGTTCCAACGGGAAGATGCCATTGCCATGGTGTTCGGAGTGGTCATGCGGGATCTGTCCATCGCTCTGGCCATTGCCATGACTGCGTTTGGAAAGGAAGGGCTGACCATTGCCCTGCTGATATCGCTGGCCTATATCATTCAGATTCAGTCGGCTGCCTGGTATGTCAAATTCATCCATGTGATGTTCGGTCCGCCTAAACCGATAAAATCCGAACCCGATGCCGGACGGGACGCCCCGGATGAAGCATTGGGAATCGCCGGATCCATGGTTATGGACATTAAAAAAAATTCTGTTTGCCACCGACCTGTCCCCCACCGCAAGGCATGCCGTAAAATATGCCTGCGCCATCGGAAACAAATTCAATGCAGATGTCCATGCCGTCCATGTGGTGCCGGATATCCTGGATAATTTTTCCAGCGGAGTAGGCGTCAATCTGGCCGGCACCATGAATCAGAATGAGAGGGACGCGCTGAACCGCGACAAAATAGAGGCGGCCAAAAAAGCCATGCACAAACGGATGCGGGTCACCTCCCAGAAAGTGTTATCGGAAATCCCCCATTGCCCGTTGTCTGAAAACCGGATTATCGTCACTGCCGGTGACCCGGTGGATGAAATCACCAGAATCGCAGCAACGGATCATTTTGACCTGATAATCATGGGGACCAACGGCCATGGCGAATTCGGAAAGATGATGCTCGGAAGCACTGCCAGCGGGGTGATGTCCAAATCCTGTGTCCCGGTTCTGGTGGCCCGGCCGTCCTAGCGGTCCGGCCGGGAAAACCATATTTTTGTTGACAAATCCGGCTGTCTCATTTAACTCTGAAGCTGAAGTATCAATACCTGATGATCCGATAACAGCAATGCACCAGCCAGTGACATGAACGCCGGACAAGGAGGACTGCCATGGCCGTGAAACTGATGCACTACTGGACAATCACTCCTTCCTCAAAGGAAGCATATGCCGACTTTATCATCAAAAAATTCATTCCCGGCGTAAACCGGCTTGGAATGCACACAGTTGCCGGATGGTCCGTGCTGGTGGGTTCCTATAGTGACGTGATCCTGGAGACGGTCAGCAGTGATCTGGACCAGCTGGAATCTGCCCTTAAACCCGGGATTACCGGCTGCTGAAGTCGGACCTGCTCAATCTTGTCAAAAACTACAAAACCCGGGTCATGATGCCCATTGCCGAACGGGGCAGCTACTCCATGAGTATTTCGCCCGGCACCGTCAAGTTCAACCAGATGTGGGATGTCATCACTTTAAAACCGGGTGACTACAGAAATTATGAACAGTTTGTCACCCATGAGTTTTATCCGTTACTGGAAAAAATCGGCGTCCACCTGGCCGGTGAATGGGAAGTGTTGATCGGCGATGAGCCGCACACGATCTGTGAAGGCCGGGTGACCGATGTCGGCGGCCTTATCCCCGGTCTTCTGGGGCCTGAATTCTACAAGGCCAAAAAGAAACTCAAACAATTTGTTGAAAATTATCAGAGTCGGATTCTGTCGTTCCATATCCGGAAAATCAAGGGGTACCGTTCTGAAGGATATGAGTTCGTTGATCTCTGAGCGATTTTTGATCAAAGAACTGCCACCCGCATCAGACAAACCGTTCAGCGACGTCAGGCAATAAAGAAAAGCAGCACCATCAGCACAATGATGATGAACACGGCAGAAGAGCCGATGGTGAACAAAGATTGGCTGAACGTTTCTGTAAACCGCTTCTCCGCCCCTTCCGGCCCCTGGACCTTCACTCCGGTCAGATACCACAGGGGCCGAATCAGCAGAAGGCTCAACCGGGCCGGACCGGACCGGGAAAATATATTGAGGCTGCGGGGAAGAGCCCCCCCAGATATTTATGGGCCCGGACACTCAAATAATCCATGCCCTTCCGGGCCCCCAGCTGAAACACCCGCCCGCCCATCCGGTAGAACCAGTCCATGTCCAGACTGATCACCGGTTCCGGTGTCAGTTTCTTCAAAAAAATAAAAAATCCCAGGGCTGTGAACAGTAGAATCTGCATTGATTCGGACACATGATAGGCGGTATAGGGCTTGTAAACGGCGGCATAGGGCAGCATGCCATACAGATACGGGGTATACATTCCGATGAAGACGCACAGGAATGCAGCGATCCCCATGGCCAGCTGCATGTGCATCGGAGGATCCTGGGCCTTTTCCCAGGTATCAATGGTACAGTTGTTTTTCCCGAACCAGATGAAATAGGGGACTTTGAGGCCGGTGTGCAGAAACGTCCCGGCCGAAGCCAGGTTGAGCAGAAACGCGGCACCGTATAGATGGTCGTCAAATCCGGCTGCCACGATCATGGATTTGCTCACAAATCCGGAAAACAGCGGAAACGCGGAAATGGACAGCCCGCCGATCAGGGTGAACACAAAGGCCCGGGGCATTTTGCTGTACAGCCCTCCCAGGTCGGTGAACTGGCTTTTGCCGGTCATGTACAGTACCGATCCGACCCCCATGAACAAAAGGCCTTTGTAAAGGATATGGGCAAAGGCATGGGCACAAGCCCCGTTGACGGCCAGTTCCGTACCGATCCCCACCCCGGCCACCATATACCCCACCTGGCTGATGATATGGTAGGCCAAAAGCCGTCTAGCATCGTTTTCCAGCACGGCATACACCACGCCGTACAGGGCCATGACCACGCCCAAGGGGATCAGGATGTCCATACCCGCAAATCCCCGGGCCAGTGCGTAGACTGCGGTTTTCGTGGTAAAGGCACACATGAACACGGCCCCGCTCACCGTGGCCGTGCCATAGGCATCCGGCAGCCAGGCATGCAAAGGCGGCACGGCCGCATTCAGGATGAACCCGGCCAGGATCAGATATTCCGGCAGTCCGGGCCGGGTGACATCCAAAAGATGGAACCCCAGGTCGCCGGTGGCATGGTAGAGCAGGGCAATACCCGCCAGCAGGACCATTCCACCGGCGCCATGGACCATCAGGTACCGGAATCCGGCCTGCACCGATTCCGGACGGCCCCGGAACCACACCAGAAACACCGAGGAAAACGCCATAATTTCCCAGAACAGAAACAGCACCAGAAAATCCCCGGCAAAAATCACCCCCAGGCACCCGCCACATAGATCCAGGCGGCCGACATCTCAAAAGGATTGCCCACATGAAGGCTGTACAGGGTGCCGATGATGCCCATCAAGGTCATGATATAGGCAAACACACGGCTCAGCCGGTCCACCCGCCCGAATATCAGGTCCCATTCCAGAAACGGCACCACTCCGAACTCTCCCTGGGGCATCACCAGGACCGCACCAAAGGCCAGTACCGGCACCAGCAGCAGACAGAGACGGTAAAGCCACCCCTTTACCAGGGGAAGGACCAGGGCTCCGGCCAGCAGGATCAGGCCCGGATGCAGCCACAGATTATTGATCATAATAATCCTCCTGTCTGGTAATGCCCAGTTTTCCGAACCATTTGGAAACAAAGATAATCACCACGCAGGAAACCAACCCGAAAACAGCCCAGAACCCCGGCAGGTGTTCTGCTGCGGTATGGGCCTTTTCCTTGTCCAGCAGCAGAACATCAAACCCGACCACCAGGGCCAGCAGGACCCAACACACCCGGATCACGCGGTTGAGCCGGTGCCTCACAAACTCGATTAGATCAACGATCATGATATCACCATCCTTACAAACTGCATCATCACACCGGGAAAGATGCCTGTCAGCAATGACAGAAATGCAGCCGCTACAATCGGCACCACCATGATCAGCGGTGCTTCCCGGATACCTTTACCAACCAACTCGCCATCCGGGGACCGGCCGAAAAACCCTTGAAAGGTCACTGGTGCAAAATACACGATATTAAGCAGGGTGGAAAACACCAGCACCAGAATGATGGCCAGCTGGCCGGCATCCAGAGCCCCCTTTAGCAGATACCACTTGGTGATGAATCCTCCCACGGGCGGAGCCCGATCATGGACAGGGAGGCCAGGGCAAACGCCCCGAAGGTAAAGGGCATCGCCCGGCCCAAACCACCCATTTCAGAGATGTTTTTCTTGCGGGTGGCCACGTAGATGGCCCCGGCACAGAAAAAAAGAGTGATCTTTGCAAAGGCGTGGTTGACGATGTGAATGATCCCACCCTGGACCGCCGCGGGTGTGAGCAGGGCCACCCCAAAATGATATAGGACAGCTGGCTGATGGTGGAATAGGCCAGTCGGGCCTTGAGGTTGTCTTTGGTCATGGCGATGACAGACGCCGTCACAATGGTGAAGGACACGATATAGGCGGACAGAAGCCTAAGTTGAGGGCATCCATCAGATCGGTGCCGAATACGTACAGCATGACCCGGGTGGTGCAGAACACCCCGACCTTGACCACGGCCACAGCATGCAGCAGGGCCGACACCGGAGTCGGGGCCACCATGGCGCCGGGCAGCCAGGCATGCATGGGCATCACCCCGTTTTTGGCAAACCCGAACAAACAGGCAAAAAACAGGCAGAACACCAGGGGGGTTCCTGTCCCGTCAGGGATGATGCCGGTGTGGATATTGTCGGCAAAGGTCAGATTTCCCCCCAGGGTAAACAGAACGATCATGGCCGGAAGGACCAGCCCCACGGACCCGCCCAGCAGAAACGTCAGGTATTTACGCCCCCCGCCCCGGCTCTCTTTGTCCTGGTGATGGGCCACCAGGGGCCAGGTGGAAAGCGACAGCATCTCGTAGAACAGATACAGTGTCAGCAGATTGCCTGAAAACGCCACTCCGACGGCCGCACAAAGGGCCAGGGCAAAACAGATGAAAACCGGGTCTGGGCATGTTCCGCCAGCCCCCGCATATATCCGACGGTATAGGCGGCCGCCACCATCCACAAAAACGAAGACACCAAGGCAAAGACAATGCCGAAGGCATCCACCCGGAAACAGATGGCCAGTCCCGGCAGTACCTGGATCAGGGTCACCTCCACCACATTACCTGCCAGGATCCAGCCGGCCAGCAGCAGCACCATAAAAACTTCAACCCGGCCGCCGCGAAGGTCCAGAACTCCCTCAAATTGGGGTGCCGGCGGCTCAGCCCAATCAGGGGCACCGCCCCCAGGGATGCACACAAAGCCATTACCGGGGCGGACTGGTAAAAGTCGGCGGAAAACATGACCGGGTATTCAGTCTCCTTTCTAATCTGACATTTGAGTTACCGGCTGATTTGCTGCCGCACGCAGCCCTGGCGGCGGCCCATGCTAGATGCCGGCTGGCATGGACCAGTGGATCAGGTACTGGACCACTTCACTGGTATAGATTCCCAGCCCGAACAGGGCCGCACCGGACAGGACCAGGGGCAGCAGCATGGTCAGGGGAGCTTCCTGCATTCGGATTTCCATGGCAGCGGCAGCGGTCTGGGGTTTTTTGCTGCCGGTTCCGATCACAGCATCATCCATCCGTTTGAAAAAAGCCCTCTCCAGCAGTCTGAAAAAAAGGACGGCCGCCACCAGTCCGGCAATGATCAAAGCAGCCACAAACACCCATGCACCGGCCTGAACTGCCCCCTGAAGCAGATACCACTTAGAAAAAAACCACAGGTAGGCGGGAAGCGACCACAGATGCAGCGGCGATCAGAAACACAGCGGCTGTCACCGGCATCCGCTGGAAAATCCCCTGCATGGCGTCGGCCGTAGTTTCTCCGGTCCGGTAGATGATGGCCCCCACCGCCATGAACAGACAAAGGGTCATCAGGCCGTCCGCCAGAATATGATACACGGCCCCGGTGTATCCGGCAGTATTCGCCAGCCAGGCCCCGCCGGTGAGATATCCGATCTCTGCCACGATGATATAGGTCAGCATTTTGCGCAGGTCCCGCTGGGAAAGGGCCGTGATCATCCCCAAAACCGCGGCGGCGGATGCCAGATAGATCACCAGCCTGCTCCAGGCGATCTGCTGAAAAATATAGTCAACGGAAAACACCGTGAACATGATCCTCAGCATCACATACACACTGACCTTGGTCATGAGAGGGGCGATGAGGCAGGCCGTGGTGGTACCGGCCCGGGTGTAGGCATTGGGCAGCCAGGTGTGGAGGGGAAACAGCGCCATCTTAATCCAGATCCCGAGAATGATCAGGGTGAACCCGATTCGCACATTGACCGAATCCTCAAATGCCGGCCGGCTGAGGATCTCGGCCAGGTCGGCCATGTTCAGGGAGCCGGTCATGATATAGAGATATCCCACCCCCAGCAGATAGAAGCTGGCACCGATGGTGCCCATCACCAGGTACCGGAAGGTGGTGTAATACGCCTTGCCCCTGCCCCGGGCCAGCAGGCCGTAGCTGGACAGCGCGGAAATTTCCAGGAGTACGTACAGGTTGAACACATCCCCGGCAGCGGTCATGCCCAGCAAGCCGGCCACCAGCAGGGAAAACAGGGCATAATAGTGGTTCAGCCGGTCCGGGTTTTCCTGTCTTGCCGTGTGCAGGGAATAGACGGCTGTAAGCAGGGCACACCCGCTGATCATCACCAGGACTCCGGCACTCAGGTGGTCGATCACCAGTTCGATGCCCAGAGGCGGGAACCAGTCGCCCATGCGGTAGTGGACGGCCCGGCCAGCCTGCACCACCTGCGCCAAAGTGGCCAAAGCCCCGGTCAGTGATCCGGCGGTCGAGACAACCAGAAGACCGTAAGCGGCCCGGTGGCCCAACGGACCGATCAGGGTCAGCGCCAGGGAAGCAAACACCGGAACCACAATCATCAGGACAGGGGCCTGTTCCATCATTTGCGCATATCCTCCAGAATTTCATCCTCCTCAATGGTGCCGTGGACCCGCTGTATCTTCTGCAACAGGGCCAAGGCCACACCCAGAACAGCCACTCCCACCACGATGGCCGTTAGAATCAGCACATGAGGCAGCGGATTCGCATAGGCAGCGGCATCCAGCAGAGGTTGTCTGTCCGGCGAAAACTTCAGAATGGGCACCGTGGCTCCCCGCTTGGCACCGATGGACACGATAAACAGCAGAATCGCCGTTTGAAAAATGACCATCCCAATAATCTTTTTCATCAGGTTGTTGCGGACGATCACCCCGAACAGCCCGATAAAGAGCAGCACGATAGCGGCCCAGTAGTTGTATTTGGCGATGATAAAAAAGAACAGGTCATCCATGGCACTACAGTCCTTCTTCCAGATCACCGCCTGAGGCGAGATCATAATACAGGGAGACCATCACCGCCATCACGGTGATGCCTACGCCGATCTCCACGGCCAAAATCCCGTAGGAGCGGGCCATTGCCTCGGATACTCCGAGAACCTCTGCCAGGGCCGCATATCCCAGAAAATTCATTCCCAGGGAAAGACACGCTGCACCGACGCCGGCATACAGCAGGACCCCGCCGGCACAGCACCACAGCACGGCATGTTCCTGAAACCGGTTCATGGAAAATTTCAGGTTGTAACACAGCGCCAGCAGGATAAAGCTGGCGCCGAAAATCACCCCGCCCTGGAACCCGCCTCCCGGGCTGTAATGGCCATGGAACAGCACATACAGGGCAAAAATCTGCATCACCGGAATGATGGACTGAGCCGCGCCCCTCAGCACCGTATCCCGTCCCTCCCGTTTGGGCCTCAGGTGCAGGACCCTTCGGTGTTTGTGGGAAGTATGGCGCAGCACCACCATGACCACCAGGGCCGCGGCAAACACCACCACCGATTCAAACAGGGTGTCATACCCCCGGTAATCTGCCAGCACCGCTGTCACCACGTTGGGAGTGGCGGTTTCACGGTATCCCTGTGCAATATATTCGGGCGACAGATAGGTGCTGGCCGGGGAAGCCGGGTCAGCCCAGTCCGGTAGATCCCGGGTCGCACCCAGCATCATCACGGCGCAGATCACCACCACCACCAGGGTGAGCTGCTTGATTCCCTGCTCTTTGGGCCGGTCTTTCTTGATCCACCGGTTGATATACTGGGCCGTACCCAGAAAGATCACAGTACTGATGGCGGCCCCCACGGCGGCTTCGGTGAACGCCACATCCACCGCCATCATGTGGGTCCACATCAGGCAAAGAAGGAAACTGTACACCCCGGTCGTAATGGCACTGCTGAGCAATCCTTCCAGGGCCAGGGCCGTTACGGCGCAGATCACCATCATCAGCAGCACCAGAACATCGAACTGCCACAACAGGCTGGCATCCCAGGTCATTTTCTATCCTTTCAATTCTTCCGGGTAGAACCCGTTATCCAGGTCTTCTTCGACAGTTTCTTCCCCTTTGGCACGTTTCGTTTCTGACGATCGGGTCCAGTAGGGGACCCGGAATTCGTATCCGGCATCAATGATGGCATGGGTGGCGGTGGGGCTGGCAATAAAGATGTAAAAAACAATGAGCAGCAGCTTGACGGCGGTCAGCAGAGTTTCCCCGTTGAAATCACGCAAAATGTACAGGATCGCCCCCCCCAGAAACAGGGTGGTGGAAAGCGTGTCCCCTTTGCCGGCGGCATGGACCCGGGAGTAAAAATCAGGGAACCGGATGATTCCCACGGTGGTGGCCACAAAGAACAGTAGGCCGGTGAGCATCGCAATAATAACCAGAATATGGATAATCATGGGGCTTCCTCCCGGACCGGATCCGATCCCGCCTCATGGCCATGCCCCTGTGTGGCCTCGGGGCCGGCAGACGGCGCCGCCAGCGATTTTTGGGGTCAGGCGGAGCCGGCTGGGCAAGGCGCTGGTAAAACCGGGCCGCAGCAATGGTGGTGATAAAATTGAGCAATGCATATGCCAGGGTGATGTCAATAAACAAATCCACCCGGCCGTTGATGATCCCGATAAGAACGATCAGGACCGTGGTCTTGGTCCCGATCACGTTCATCCCGAGCATCCGGTCAATGACCGTGGGACCGGCCACCACCCGATAAAGGTTGCACAGCATCAGAAACAAAATGGCCACGGCCACGGTGATAATGAACGGTTCCAGATTCACCGGAACCCCCCTTCAAATACCCAAGCCACCCAGCGTTCCATCTCACCGGGCCCGGGGCCGAAAAAATCGGCGGAAGAGCGTCGGGTGATGGCATGGACATAAAAAACATTGTCTTCGATTCTCACACAGACCGTGCCCGGCGTCAGGGTGATGGAATTGGCCAGAACAAACCTAGCGAAATCGGTTTTCAGGGAAGTCCTGAATTTGATGATATGGGGGTCCAGGTGCTTTTTAGGATACAAGGACAGGGCCAGCCCGGCGATATGAAAATTGGCCAGCACAATCTGTCCGAAAAGCCATACCAGATATCTGAGAAAACAGGCGATCTCGATCAGGGTGGCCCCCAGTTTCTTGGTGTGGCCTTCAAACAGCAGGTCATGGGACAACCAGGCCACCAGTCCGCTGGAAAACACCCCCATGCCGAGGTGAAACGGATCAAATTTTCCGGACAAAGCCGTCCAGAATGCGAGCATGACGAAAAAAGTGAATATCGGCGGCATGATCTTTATTCCTTGTGCATCGTCGAAATTCGACATGCCATCGCCATTATGGAGGATTTCGTATTCGTGTCCATTTCTGCCGGTATTCCTCCTCGGCCAGCCAATGCCGGCGGCTTCGGGTAAATGCCAAACCAGTTCTCAGACTCTTTCAGATATACAGGACGATGTTCCCTTATATTGTCGTGGGGCAGGCCATTTTTAAAGGTCTTATCATGAAAACCCGGCATCATCAACAAAAACCTTGGGAATGAAGTTTGGCATTGAATTTCAGACAATGCTTCTTCCGGCGTTTTTTCGCATTCGCCGGGAATTTGGGTTGACAAATTAAAGGGTGTATTCTAAGTCATAAATTTAGGATATCAATCAAAATCTGACAGGAGGGCACCCATGACCGTAAAGCTGATGCATTATTGGACCATCATCCCTTCGAAGGTTGACGAATACGCTGACTTCATCATCAAAAAATTTATTCCCGGCATCAATGGCTTAGGGATACATACGGTGGCCGGATGGTCCGTACTGGTAGGATCATACAGTGAGGTAATCGTGGAAACCGTCAGCAATGATCTGGATCAGCTGGAGATGGCCCTGAAAAGTCCTGAATATCGGCGCCTGAAATCCGATCTGCTCAATTTTATCAAGCATTATAAAACCAAAATTCTGGTTCCGCTGAAAAAAGAGCAGGCGTATTCCATGGATATCGGCGAAAAAACGATCAAATTCAACCAGGTGTGGGATATCATCACCCGGGAAAAAGAGGATTTCAAAAAATACCGGCAGTTTGTTACGTCAGAGTATTACCCGGTTCTGGAAGAAATCGGAGTCCATGTTGCCGAAGAATGGGAAGTGCTCATCGGAGAAGGGCCCAGAACGATCTGCGAAGGACGGGTCAAGGATGTGGAATCTTTGATTTCAGGCCTTCAGAGCGCCAAATTCCGGCAGGCCAAAGAACAGCTCAAAACCCGGGTTTGAAAATTATGAAAGCCGGATTTTGTCTCTCCATATCATGCGGCATCCGGACAAATCGTCAGAACGCTACGACATTGTAGACGAATGATATCGCAGAATATCTGTTCAGGGGATGCCGGGACATCCCCTGAACAGATATTTTTAAAAATTATTCCGATGAGGCCTGGCGGCCGTACCCCATAGGCAGCTTTTTGAACCGCCCGCCGTGAATAATGGGATCTCCTTTATACCCCAAAGCCTTGAAGTTGATATAATCGGTTTTGTCGATCAGGTGATCCACATCCCTTCCCATGGATTTCATATAGGAAAAATCGGTTCCCTTGTGAGCGATGGCCTTGAAATCAACCTCCCGGTTGTCCTGGTGGCACCGGTTGCAGGTCTGGTCGCCTTTAAGACTCTCATGGCACTGCACACAGGAAAGCGCCATGTCCGCGGGCATGACTTCATGGTTCACCCGCCAGTACATCCAGGTTTCCTTCCATTTGTAGGCCCCGCTGTATGGGAGGCCCACCGCCTCCATACCTGCCTGGAATGCCTTTTCCCAGTCCCGGTGTTTCCAGTAAGCGGTAGTGTCTTCCTTGTCTTTTGGAAACAGATGGGGACCAGAATATAATCATGGTCCGCATCCACCGCCTGGATCCCCTTCATGATCTTGAAGGCGGTGATTTTGGACGCCGGATCATTAATGGAGCCCACCGGATTGGTCAGGTTGATCACTTCTCGATTCAGGTCCACTTTGTCGCCGATAAGCACCCGATCCATATACCCGGAATACCAGGTATAATCCGGCACACCGGATTCCTCCCATTTGAATTCCCCTTTTTTCCAGTTATAGTCCGGCTGGCCGTACTTGTCTTTTTTCACCTCCCGTTCCTTATCACCGGCCTTTGACCAGTCCCACCAGACTTTGGTGGGTTTGCACTTGGCAAACACCGGGGCATGGCAGACATTGCAGGCCAGTGTTTTCGAGTGTGCGTTCAGGTGATGATCCAGCAGGCCGCCGCTGTAATGCGGGGTTTCCGAATGACAGCCTTCACAGGACACCACGCCTTCGGCCACTGGCACGGAAGAACTTTTCCCGGAAATCTGGTGGTTCCGGGTCTTGTGACATTCCGCACAGGCAAAATCATACCCGCCCATATGAATGTCGCAATTCCGGTCCGGGGTCAGCAGCTGGCGGGACATGTCCGCATGCTTGATGGCATCCCCGCCTCCGCCGTTGAAATGACATGTCCCGCAGGTGGCCCGGGTGGTATGTCCGACATTTTCGGCCACCTGTTTGAGGTCCACCTCCTTTTTGGGCATGCCTGCCCCCGGGGGATCTTTTTGGTATGTGCCGGTGGTGTCATGACACACCAGGCAGTCGATTCTGGTTTTATCGGTAAAGTCAAATGACGCATCTTTCCATCCATATCCGGCATGGCAGCTTGTGCAACGAGCCTCGTTGCTGATGGGGCTGATTCAGAAATTGTTCAAGGCCGTGGTGCCCTTGCCGTGCAGAATATCCTTTCGATGCCCGGTGGTGTAGGGGGAGGGTCCCCGCCACAGCCAGTGAGCGGTTTTAAGCATGTCTTCGCCCTGGGTGTCATGGCATTCCAGACAGGCTTTGGTGACCTGGATGGGATCGGGATTGTCCGGCAGTTTCACCAGTTCCTTGTGATCCGGCACATGCTGAAGATGACACCCCTTGCAATCCACCGGGCCGCTAGCTTTTTGCTGGTGACACTCGATGCACTGCTGATGATAGGCCGCCTTGAGCCCGATGCGCTCCGGATATTCCGGGTTGAAACTGTCCTGATGACAGGCCGAACACCTTGTGGTTTCCAAAGCATTCTCATCCTTTGGCCGAAAATGATGACATTTGCTGCAGTCATTGACCAGGGCCGCATGGCGTTTGTGGGCAAACCGAACCGGTTCGTAATGATCTTCTCTTTCCCTGATGATGGGACTGTCTAAAAGAAAATAAACCGAGGCACATCATCCAGGGAAATCCCCGCATCCATCAGACAGATGCGCCGGCTGATCCGGCAATCATCCTTGTATTCATTTACAAACGGGAGCACTTCCTTTGCCTGTTCCCTTGCCCGCTCCTGATCCGGGGCCTTCCACACTTCAGCGGCACAGACCCCTGCCAGAAACAGGATCAGGCAGACGCAAACCATTATTTTTTTATCATGAAGATACCTCCTCCTTGGGTGCCTGTAATACCGGCAGATACGTGACCACCACCCGGTAGATGAACATCAGGGTGGCAATCAGCCCGAGTGTAACCAGAACTTCCGATGGCGACGGAAAATACCCGCTTTCCGTCAGCGGGGACCGGTACCCGACAATGAACACGTTGATCCGATTGATCACCACGCCTCCCACGATCAGGGCTGCGGCTGCGAACACACCTCTGGCGGACTGCCGGACCGGTTTGAACAGCAGCATGGTCCAGGGAATGATCCCCCCGAACAGCAGTTCCACCAAAAATGAATTGGTCTGATAAGTGCCGTCCAACAGATAAACCCAGGTACCCCGCACTCCCATATCCCCGATTTTGAGCACCAGATAAAACCCCAGCAGGAAAATGGTTATCCGTGTCAGCGGTGCCAGTATTTTCACCTCGGAATCCAGCTTGAACGACGCCGTGGCCAGGGTGGTTTCAAACACCACCATGGGATAGCCCACAGCAATGGCGGAGGTGAGAAACAGCAGCGGCAGAATCGGGGTGTACCACAGGGGATGCAGCTTGGTGGGGGCTACCAGCATGAGGGATCCCAGACTGGATTGGTGCATGCAGGACAAGACCACACCTAAAATGATGAACACCCACATGACCTTCCCTAGAATCCGGTCCGCCATCTGCAAAAAGCCATCCACCAAGCGATTCAGCCCGGACAGAATGCCGGGGAGAGCCACCCGGCCTTTGAACTGTTCCGCCACTATGGGCAGAAACTCGATGTACAGAACCGTGAGATAGACCATCACGCACATGGCTACCTCGAACAACACGGAATTGAAGTTCCAGTTGAACATGGGTTTCCAGATGGCCCAGGACCGCCCGATATCCACCAGAAGACCAATGACCACAAAGGTGTAGCCCAGCACGGCGGTCAACAGGGCCGGCCGGGTCACCGGTTCATAAAAATGACGTCCGAAAATATGGGCCAGGGCTGCCGTGGTGAACCCTCCGGCGGCCAAAGCCACGCCGGTGGCCACGTCAATACCCACCCAGATTCCCCAGGGCCGGGCATTGCTCAGGTTGGTGACATACCCGATACCGCCGGTGAACCGGGCGATAATGGCCAGAGCACCCGCAAACATGAACACCAGCATCACCAGCACCCGGGAGTCCACAAAGGCCGTCTCAGGGGATGTGCAGCATGTGCCATCAGACACCTCCTTTGTCCGGGGGATTATCGTTTTTGTTAAACCAGGCCATGAGTCCGCCAAGCGCCCCGAACAGCAAAATGGGAGACCACAGATAGGTGAACAGCGAATGTTGAATGGTTTCAGACAATTTTGGTGAGGGGGTTTCCGGCAGGTTCGGCAGGTTCACCAGCTCGAAAGGCACCCCTGACAAATACATCCAGGAGGTCCCCCCTACTTCCTTTTCCCCGTAAATATGAGGCAGATACCGGGCCGGGTTGTCCTTGAGCCGTTTTCTCGCCACTTCCAGCAGCGTGTCCCGCTTTCCGAAAGTGATGGCTTCGGTGGGACAGATAGTGGCACACCCCGGCAGCCCTCCTTCCTTGGAAATGCGGTCGTAACAGAACGTGCATTTCATCACCCGGGGCGTGACGGGATCAAAATATTCATATGCCGGAATTTCAAAAGGACAGGCCACCATGCAGTACCGGCATCCGATGCACTTGGTCACATCATACCGTACCGCACCGGTCTCATCCTTGGTCAACGCCCCCACAATACAGGCCGATACACAGGCCGGGTCCTGGCAGTGCATGCACTGGACCTTGGCATAGGTGGGCACGGGTTTGTCCAATGCATCCACCCTGCCGGTATAGTACCGGTTGACCACGGTAAAGGCATCATGGTCCGGCCGCCGGTCTTTTCGAAAATGGTGCACTGGCAGTTCACCCGCTCCGGTTCCGGCAGACCGTTGACCTCGGCACAGGCGTCCTCGCACTTGCGGCATCCCACACATCGGGTCAGGTCCACCAGGCATCCAAAGGAATCCGGGGGGGCCTTGGAATGCCAGGCATGACCGGCGGGAGGCCGGACAGCGACGGATGTCCCGGCGGCTCCCATGACCTTGAAAAAATTCCGTCTGGTGATTTGCATGTTTCCTCCTCTTTTCTGATTATTTCGACTTACGTCGCACTTCGTGTTTATATGCATACCCTTTCATGTCTATCACTGACTGTCCTCCAGCCGCCGGGGACCTTTTCGGATGCCGACACAGATCCGGCCCGGGGTCTGCCGGCGGTACAGGATTTCATCATTGGACCGCAAGATGATCATGGTCAGATTTTCCACCACTTCCGCATCCGCCAAAATAACTTCTAGGATATCCCCCGGGGCCATGGCCATCAGACAGGCATTGCACTTCAGCAGATCCATGGGAGAAACAACGCCCGTCAGGTCCAATGTCATTTTTTTTCCCATATCACCCCCCCCTGATATTCCAATTTGCCGTCAGCCCCCTGATCTGGACTTTCGAAACACCATGATGCAACCTGTATGCCCACAGGGAGACAGGAAAATATCTTTTCTAACCAGCTGAATTTTTGATAAAATCCATAAAAAAGACGTGACCCTTGACACGACAGGGTGTTCAATGATAATTGAACAAGTGTTAAATATTAACATATTCTTTGACACCTGTTTAATTCAGTCACATCCCCCTCTGCCAAAGGAATCTGCCCATGAAAGAACATGAAATGAACACCTTCTGGAAAAAAATTGTAAACACCATCAATGACGGACTCATGTTCATCGGCCCGGACGGCCGGATCCTCATGGTGAACAAGGCTTTTGAAGTGCTGACCGGATATGACTCCCGTCAGGCCATGGGTATGACCTGCACCATGCTGGGGTGCGATACCTGCGAAAGGTTCATGCAGACCCACCGGAATATGGCCTGGTGCAAGTTGTTTGAACCGGGCCAGCAGGACATGAAAAAATGCCGATGCCTGATCCGCCGCAAGGACGGCAGTTTTCTGCAAGTATTAAAAAATGCGTCGGTTCTGAAGGATGAGAACCACAAAATTGTGGGGGTCGTGGAAACCCTTACCGACATTTCAGAGCTGACCAAACTGGATGAAAAAGTGCATTTCCTGTCCAGACATTGTGACCGGGAAGATGATTTTTACGGTATTGTGGGACGATCCCAGTCCATGCGCCATGTCTTTGAGATGATCAAAAAAGCGGCGGAAAGCACGGCACCGGTCATCATTCTGGGGGAAAGCGGGACCGGCAAGGAACTGGTGGCCAACGCCATTCACCTGTGCGGGACCCGGAAGAACGGCCCCTTTGTACAGCTCAACTGTGCGGCCCTGAACGAAGCCGTGCTGGAAAGTGAATTGTTCGGGCATGTCAAAGGGGCGTTCACCGGGGCCTTCAACAGCCGCATCGGCCGGTTCGAAGCCGCTAACCAGGGAGACATTTTTCTGGATGAACTCGGTGACATTCCTCTTTCCCTGCAGACCAAACTGCTCCGGGTCCTGGAATCCGGCCGGTTTGAACGGGTGGGGGACATCTCTCCCATCCTAACCGACGTGCGGATCATCACCGCGACCAACAAAAATCTGGAAGCATTGATCCGGCAGGACCGCTTCAGGCAGGATCTGTTTTTCAGAATTAATGTCATCCCCATTCATCTGCCACCGCTACGGGAACGAAAGCAGGATATCCCTTTGCTGGTCCGCACCTTTATCCGGCGACTCAACGAAAAACCGGCAAAGCGATCCACGGGCTGGACAATCCCACCATGGCCCTGTTCATGGACTATCCCTGGCCGGGCAATGTTCGAGAACTGAAAAACGCCATGGAATATGCCTTTGTGGTGGCCGACCAGACCACCATTGACCGGTCCCATCTGCCACGCCACCTGGCAGCCGGCAGTTCCGGACCCCTGCCTTCCGATGCCTCCCAAAAAACCAGCCCGGAGAGATCGATGAAAAAACCGCCCTGATTCAGGCACTGAAACAGACCCATGGCAACCAGAGCCATGCGGCCCGGCTGCTAAAAATTTCCCGGGTCACGGTCTGGAACCGCATGAAAAAATACGGCATCGATCTGAAACGGGAATTATCGGTATGACCCCCGCCGCCAACCCATGCCGTATCAGGATTTTACCCCTTCTGGATCTCTGCTGTGACTTGAAACTCAGGCGGATTGAGAATATTTCGTTTCACCGTGCATAGCCCCGCTGTTTTGACAACGGCTGATTTATATTTTTCAGGAAACCCCGGGGGCAGGCTGATCTGGATATTCACTTTTTCGATCAGATGGGTCTGTTCGTTTCTGTCAAAGGTCAAAAACATTTTCATGCCTGTAGTATCAATGTTTCTTTCCTCACAAAATAAACCACATAAATGCCGGCACAGGTCCCCATGGATGACAGAAACAGATCAAAGGGTTCGGGCGCACTGCCGTCTCCGCCTTCCTCTCTGGCCTGATCGGTTTCAATGGTAAACCCCCTGTAACGGGCATTGACCTTTTTATTGCCGGGAAATACAATCTCCATGGTCATGGGAATCATTCCTTTTTGAGCATCATTTCAGGTGTATTCAACACGTACATCTCCGCATTCGCTGGACTGTTTGCTTACTATAATCAGGATTTCAAGTATTGCAAATGATTTCAGGAGGACACTTATTTTTCTTTTAAAACCGTCAGCTGGTCGGTCAACAGGGTCTTGAACCGGTCCAGGGTGATGGGATAACCCTGCATGGGGATGCCCATCCAGTCGCAATACTCCAGAAACCCTTCGGGATCTTTTGCCATGTAGTCATCCATGAATCCGATGCCGTCCAAAACCACGGCCCCGCCGGTGTGCCGGGGAAAATTCTCGTTGGCAACCCCTTTGTCCCAGCCCTTGAACACGAGTTTTCGAAACCTCACCCATCCCGGGGTCATGAACCAGACCGGTTCTCCGCCGGCGACTTCCTGGACTATCCGTTCCATTTCGTCCTGACTGACCAGCATCCCCATGCAGTGGCTGGCCTGAACCCGGACCACATCCGATCCATATTCGGAAATCACGTTTTTCATCAGCCGGGTGGGATCATCCGGATTGACATAACAGTATTTTCCTCCATACACCACGATCACCCCCTTTGCCAGGGAACGGGCCTTTTCAACGGCTTTTCCCAGCTGGTGTTCCAGTTCCCGGATATCCTGGTGCAGGCCGGGAGTGGTGAAATAAATATGATCGGTATCCAGAAACCCCTCTTCTTTCAGGTGTTCGATTTCCGGACGCATAGTGCCACATGCCACGATTGCCGTATCTGAAAAGGATTGTTTCATTGGGATCTCCCTTTATTTGATTGTGTTGGTCGGGAATCTGGAACCGCTCCTGGCGGTATTAAGCGGCTCCAGATTCCCGGCGGCAAGTCAGATGATGGAGGTAAGTAAATGCCATTACTTGATCTGATTACCGGGAATTACCTTTGCACATATCATGCCAAAAAAACTCCAGTTGAAATTTCCTTTTATCAAAGGCGTTGGGAACAATTTTCAACCAACCGATTTTTCCAAGGGATTCCGTTTTCACCCGTTATCGTTACATCAGCTCAAAACAGTAACGTTACCATATGCCACGGTGCCTCAGGTGCAAAAATGCACTTCATGGCCGGCATGATCAAAAAAAAGCGACCGGACACAGCGCCACCGCTTTGATCAGCTGACAATTTACTGATCCGTTCCATATTGATCAAGGCCTCAGAAGGACTAACCGATTCGTCGAATGAAACCCCATCGGGCGGCGGTCGTTTTTGTCAATAAAAATACTTGACACCCAACAGCCATACTATATGTTGCTATTAAGGTAGCAACTTTAACTGGTCACACATGACATCTGGTCAAGACGTGAAAAACAAAACAAAGCTCAGAGATCTGGGATTTTCCCAATACGAGGCGGCCTGCTACATGACCCTGGTGGCGAATCATCCGGCCAACGGATCCCAGCTCAGCAAACTTTCCGGCATTGCCAGATCCCGGATTTACGATGTGTTGAGAAGCCTTGCCGCCAAAGGGTTTGTCATTGAAGTCAACACCGGACAATATGCGCCACTGCCCGTGGATGAGCTGGTTCGCCGGTTGCGGAGAGACTTCGAGGCCAACATCCAGGCGTTTGAAGCAGAAATCGCCCGGGCAGACCGGAAAGATGACCTGGAGTTTATATGGACTGACCGGGTATGACAATGTGATGGAAAAGGCCCGGCAAATGATTCAGGGGGCGGAAAAAGAGATTTATGCCCGGTTGTTTCCTGAAGCGGACCGTCATCTGTCCAAAGACCTGATCAAAGCACTGAAAAAAGGGGTGGCCATCCGATATATCGCCATGGGCGATATTCCGAAACGATTTGCCGTTCAAGTCACCCATCCGGACCACCAAAATCTTATCAAGACCATCGGGGCCGCTCCTTTGACATTATCACTGACAGAAACGAAGCCCTGGTGGGCATTTTTGAAGTGGATAACGAAGACAACTCCCCCATCAACTGGACCCGGAACCCCTGGTTTGTGATCGCAAACAGAGACAGCCTCCGGCACGATTTCTACCACTGCTTTCTGGAAAAGACCCTGGACCGGCACCTGGGACTGACCGAGGAAGAAAAACAATTATATCAACTCATCAAAATGGACAATTGAGGAGAGCGCCATGACCCCCATGAAAAAGATACATAACTTCACCGGATTTTCCGATAAAACAGATGATGCCATCTTTCACCTGGAAAAAGATTTCGGAGCCCACCATTATGAACGCATTCAGGTGGTGGTCCGGCATGCCAGAGGCTGCTGGCTCACCGACGAAAAGGGAAACAAATACCTGGATTGCTTGGCTGCCTATTCCGCAGCTAATCCCGGACATCATCACCCGGTCATCACCGGGGCGGTCATGGATGCGTTGAACGGGTGTTACGCCTCAGTGCTGTCCAATGTGGTGTTTACGGATCCTTTGGGAATTTTTCTGTCAGAGGCGGCAAAATTCGCTCCCCAGATGGCACCCCGGTTCGGAAATCATGGCAACAAAGTACTGCCTAAAAATGGGGGCGTGGAATCTGTGGAGACCGCCATCAAGACCATGCGGTACTACGGGTTCAAACAGAAAGGCATTCCGGACGGCAACCAGGAGATCATCGTGTTCAACAACAACTTCCATGGCCGAACCATTTCCGTGGTTTCTTTTTCCACCAGCAAAAAATACCGCGAAGGATTCGGTCCGCTGACCCCGGGATTCGTGTCTGTGGAATTCGGCAATATCGAGGCGGTGAAAGACGTCATCACCCCCAATACCTGCGGCATTCTGGTGGAACCGTTCCAGGGGGAAGGAGGCATGGTCCTGCCGCCGAAAGGGTTCTTGGCCGGTCTAAGACAACTATGCGATGAAAACGACCTGCTGCTGATAGCCGATGAAATCCAGGTGGGCATGGGACGGACCGGCAAAAAATTCTGCTTTGAGCATGAAAACATCGTGCCGGACGGCGTGATCCTGGGCAAGGCACTGTCCGGCGGTCTGGTGCCGCTGTCCGTGTTCATCACCAATGCAGCCCTCATGGACATGGTATTTTCCAAAGGATCGGACGGGTCCACATTCGGGGGGTATCCCCTGGCCTGTGTGGCCGGAAACGCATCCCTGAAAGTATTTGAGCAGGAAAAATTGGCACAGCAGTCTGCTGAAAAAGGAGTGATTCTGAAAAAACGGATTCAAAAGATCGCTGATCGCTCCCCCCATGTCAAGGAAGTCCGGGGCAAAGGCCTGTTCATCGGCATTGAGGTGAAGAATGGCAATGCCATGGATTTTTGCCGCAAACTGCTGAAGTTGGGCGTCGTGGTCAATGACAGTCACGGCCATACCATCCGGATCTCTCCGCCTTTGGTGATCAATGAGGAGGAAATGGATTTTCTGGTGGACCGGCTGGAAACAGTGCTCATCGGGTAATGGATCATTAAAAACGCGCGAAGTTCAAGAAGAAAGGCATTCTTCTTGAACTTCGCGCGTTTCGTGACATATGGTTTTGATGGCTGTCAGGAACTGATGATTGACAGGTTGAAGGTGAAAAAAAACTATTGCAGTAAATATGTCTTGACAACTTAACATGTATCGAATAGGGTGGGCATCGAATTTATCAACCGATTGCTGAGGCCCCCCCATGCTCAACCCCAACTCACCCGTGCCGCTTTACCACCAGCTGGCAGAAATCATCTCGGACCGGATCAGATCCGGTGAATACGAGCCTGGCCAGGCGATACCTTCAGAAACCGCCCTGGCCAGGCAATATCATATCGGGCGCCCCACAGTGCGCCAGGCCATGGATGTGCTGGCGCACAAACATCTGATCCAGCGCCGACGCGGGGCCGGCACTTTTGTACAGCTCCCCGCCCCAAAGTGGATCTGTTTTCCCTGGCCGGAACCTCCCAGGCATTTTTTACCCGGGGCATAGAGATTGAAAAAACCCTGGTTGCCCCGGTTACGGTCACATCCGTTGCCAACCAGCCCCACAACCCGTTCAATGAATCATCCGCGTATTTTTTCTCCCGGCTGATTCAGGCCCAGGGCACCCCGGTTCTCAAGGAGGATATGTTTTGGATACCGAACTGTTCCGGGGATTGGACCGGATCGATCTGAGCACCCGGTCCCTGTCCCGGACCGTAGCGGAAGAGTATCATCTGAACCCGGAAAACGGCACCCAGGTGTTTTCCGTAGCAATACCGGATGCCGGCACCGCCCGGCTGCTGGCACTGAAGCCGGATACCCCGGTGCTCACGGTGTTCCGGGAACTCAATTTCCCGGATGCGCCCAAAGCCGTGTATGCGGTCCTGTACTGCCGGACTGACCGGTTCGCTTTTTCCCAGACCATCGGCCGCCTGTCATGACCTGTCTTTATCAACCTGTTGCCCCAAGGACCTTATCATCATGAAACATCGCGGTTATCACGGGAGGTTCGGCGGTGCGTTTCTGCCTGAAATCCTGGTTCCCACGTTTGACGAACTGGCATCGTCCTTTGAAGCGGCCAAAACCGATCCCGGCTTTCGAAACCAGTATGAATCCCTGATGGCGGAATATTCCGGCCGGCCCACGCCCCTGACGTTTGCCGCTAATCTGACCCGGCATTTTAACGGAGCAAAAATCTACATCAAGCGTGAAGACCTGAATCACACCGGGGCACATAAAGTCAACAATGTCATGGGCCAGGGCCTGTTGGCCCGGAAAATGGGAAAAACACGGGTGATCGCTGAAACCGGGGCCGGCCAGCACGGGGTGGCCTGTGCCACCATGGCCGCGAAATTCGGATTTGACTGTACCATCTACATGGGAGAAAAGGACGTGATGCGCCAGCGCCCCAACGTATTCTGGATGGAGCAGCTGGGGGCCACCGTGGTGCCCGTGACCGACGGCACGAAAATTTTGAAAGATGCCATCAACCAGGCGTTCCGGGATTGGGTGACCCATATGGACACCACCCATTATGTGCTGGGAACCGCCTGCGGCCCGCATCCGTTTCCGGAGATGGTCACCTGGTTCCAGTCCATCATCGGGCATGAGACCCGGCAGCAGATCCTGGACCGGGAAGGACGGCTCCCGGACCGGGTCTACGCCTGCGTGGGCGGCGGCTCCAATGCCATGGGCCTGTTTTCCGGATTTTTGGATGATCCCGTAGAATTGGTGGGCGTGGAAGCAGGCGGTCAGGGCATCGATACCGGACGGCACGCGGCCCGACTGTCGTCTGAAGATGCCAGCCCTGGTATCGCCCAGGGATACAAGACTGTTTTTCTCCAGGACAGTGACGGTCAGATGAAGGAAACCCATTCCATTTCCGCGGGCCTGGATTATGTGGGGGTCTCCCCCATCCTGGCTCATATGCATGACACCGGAGCCGCCCGGTTCGAAAGCGCCACGGATGCGGAAGTGGTGGAAGCCCTGAAGCGGACCATAAAAGCCGAAGGCATTATCCCGGCCCTGGAATCGGCCCATGCCTTTGCAGGCGCATTCCGGGAGGCGCCGGCCATGTCCAGGGGCCAGATCATCATCATCAATCAGTCCGGCAGGGGAGACAAGGACATCTTTACGGTGGCCGACGCTCTGGAAGACCCGGACTGGAAAACCTTCATCCAGACAAAGGCAGCCCAGTACCATGCTTGAATCCTATATCCGGAAAAACAAAAAAACAGACCACTCTTGCTCATGACCCATATCGTGCTGGGATATCCCTCATTTGATGCGTGTCACGACATGATCGAGCAGATGGTCGCGGCCGGGGTGGATCTCATGGAACTGCAGATCCCGTTTCCGAACCCATGGCGGACGGCCCTGTGATTCTCAAGGCCAATCAGAAAGCACTGGAACGGGGAGCCACCGTGGCAAAATGCATGGCATTCGCCAGAGACATGGCGGCCCGGTACCCCATTCCTTTTCTGTTCATGACCTATGCCAACATCCCTTACCGGTTCGGGATGGAGGCGTTTGCAAAAACCACCGCCGGCATCGGTCTGACCGGGGCCATCGTCCCGGACCTGCCCATCGAGGAAAGTGCTGATTATATCCAAGCCATGAAGCGCCATGGAATCGCTCCCATCCAGATGTTTTCACCTTTGACCGATGATGAACGGATGGCAAAAATCAAGGCCCTCTCTTCCGGGTTCATCTACTGCCTGGCCCGGAAAGGGATAACCGGTGCAGACACGCAGTTTTCCGAAGACCTGACAGCCTATCTGGCCCGTTGCCGAAAAGCCGCATCCGTGCCGATCGCCGTGGGATTCGGCATCAAGGACAAGGCGGATCTGATGTATCTTCAAGGCAAGGCCGATATTGCCGTCATCGGGTCCCAGACTATCCGGATGGTGGAATGCCATGGAATAAACGCCGTCCGGGGGTTCATCCAGGGCCTGCTGCCCTGTTTGGACCAGCATGGTAGCGTCAAGGGATGACGTGTGCAGGGATCAGTGACTGTGAAATGTATTCCTGAACCCCCGGGCGGGGATGTCCGCCTCCGGTTCGAGGCGGTGGATCGTAAATTGTCCTCCCAATACGGTCAATTGCAATTTCATTAACAGTGCTTTTCCTTTCTTCTTAAAAACTTTTGTTCTTCAGGCGGAGCAATCCCAAGCCGAATGCGATGTATATTGTCCCGGATATCCGGTTGAACCACAGGGCCCTGCTGCGCCCAGCAAACCACTTTCTTCCATACCGGGCGCTCAGGGCATAGATCACCAGGGCAATGAAGGAGTAGAGCATGAACGTTGTCGTTAAAATGACAAACTGAAGGACATAGGGCCTGGACAAATCCATAAATTGGGGAAATAGAGCCGTAAAAAAAAGAATGGCCTTGGGATTGGAAAGGGCGACCAATACCCCCTGAACAAAGGAGATATGCCTGGTCTGGGAATGCGACGTGCAATCAGCGGCCGCTTCGAAAACGGATCCGCGGGAACGCCACTGCCGGATGCCCAGATAGATCAGATATACCGCCCCGAAAATCTTGAGGATCGTAAAGAGCAGGACCGAGGTTTTCAATACCGCACCCAGCCCCAGAGCCGCTGCCCCTGAAACCAGAAATAATCCCGTAATATTTCCCAGGGAGGACACCAGGGATAATCCGAATCCATGGGTCAGACTGTTGGTCACAGAGAGCAGAACGGCCGGTCCCGGGCTGATGACCGCAACGAGTGCCATGCCGGAAAACAATAACCAGGTGGACAATTCCATACTCAGCTCCTTTCATTCGCCGGGTGTCCCGGCGTCAATACTTTTTTAAACAGCACCTTGCAATCGTTGTCGCTCAGATAGCCTGCCGTGATCGGCCGGCCGTCCGATTTGACCGGGCCCGGTTCGATTGAAAATCCCATTCGTCTTTCTGTAATCAGGATGTACGCCGATGAAATGGATATAGCCCTCATCAGGATAGGTCTGGGAAAGGAATCCGATTAAAAAACCGCACAATTCCGATCAGTTGACGGGAACAAAGGAAGTCGGGCTGAAATGGATGAGCAGAAATTTTGGCACCGAACCACTTAAATCCCTGCCCCCCACCAATCCGGGATGAAAGTAACATCGTCATAAATGTTTGAATTCATCCTCCATGGGAATCACCTCTTCATAATTGAGTTCCTTTTTTTCCTTTATCGGGGCCGGGAGAGCATGACGGCCCTGATGGCCAGCGGTTTCATCTGTTTGATAAAGAAACGATCTCCCTGCATCTTTTTCTTCAACGGTGCCTCGAATAAGGGAAACAAGCCGCAAGACCGATGACTTCATCTTCATTGCCTGAGCGTTCATCACCTCGGAAGCCGAAGCTGACTCCTCGGCGTTGGCCGCATTCTGCTGGACGACCTTGTCCATCTCAACCACGGCTTTATTGACCTGCTCTATCCCCTGGGCTTGTTCATTGGATGCCGCAGCAATTTCAGAAACCAGTTCACCGACCTTTATCGTCCCTCCGGCCACTTCAGTGAAAGCTTCATTGGTTTTTGTGACCAGTTTTGTCCCGCCTTGAACGGTTTTGACCGTTCCGTCAATGAGCTGCGCCGTATTTTTGGCCGCGTCCGCAGCCCTCAGGGCCAGGCTTCTTACCTCATCGGCAACAACGGCGAATCCGGCACCTGCCTCGCCCGCTCTCGCGGCCTCAACAGCGGCGTTGAGTGCCAAAAGATTGGTCTGAAAAGCAATTTCATCAATGGTTTTGACAATCTTTTGAGTCTCCTCACTGGCCTTGGCTATCTCATTCATTGATCCTGTTAACTCTTTCATGGTGTCGTTGGCTTGAATGACAACCTTGTTGGCATTCTTCATGAGAGTATCCGCCTGTCGGGCGTGTCCGCATTCTGTTTCGTCATGGAAGACATCTCTTCCAGCGATGAAGAGGTTTCTTCGATGGATGCTGCCTGTTCAGAGGCCCCTTCGGCCAACTGCTGGCTCGACGAAGATATCTGCCCCGAAGCGGAACTCACCTGACCCGCACCATCGTTAAGGTCTTCAATCACCCGATTGATGGGCCGTGCAATGTTTCGCGCCACGAACCACATGAGAATCAATGCTGCCAGAACACACACAGTGCTGATGGCCATCATTTTCCACATATTTTGGACACCGGTGTGCATCTGCATGTCCGCAGTAAAAGTTACCTTTTGTTCGGGGATGCTGATTTTCACGCTCCAAGGTGTTTTGCTCCTGCCAGCACCCAATGGGATGAAAACCTCAAGTTCTCCTTTTTCGTTGGTCTGAATCTTTGGATTTGCCGGACTGCACTTCGGACAGTTCTTTGGAAAAATTTTTATTGACCTCTTTCATATGCATGCCCTGAAGATCCGGCTTGTTGGTGACTGCAGCAAGGGTGCCGTTATGGCTGATAATCATAATCCTGGCCGCACCGTCATAGAGGTCTTTCACATTGTTTGCGATCTCCTGCAAAAAATCCAGCCGTAGATCAATGCCGACAATGCCGTAAAATGTCTCGCCAACTATAATCGGAACAACAAGAGAGGTAATCAGGGTGGGTTTGCCTTGTACCGGATATATATAGGGATCGACGATGCATTCCGTTTTTGTCTTTTTAGGCAGAAAATAATAGTCGCCAGCCCCCTCTTTTTCATAATCCACCAGCGGTTTCATGACGATTTTGCCATCCTCATCTCGGTTCCAGTAGGGAATAAAACGGCCTGTTTCATCATGGCCTTCCGTTCCCTTATACAAATCATCCAGTCCGTCAAGCTCGTCAGGCTCCCAGGCTGTGTAAGTCCCGACAAAATTGGAATTTTTTTGGAGGATGATTTTCAGAGTATTATTGAGTGCATCACGATCGAGTTTCAATTTAGCACGATCATCTTTTATCCCTGAAAAGGTTTCAGCCAACGTACGTGCCACATTCATAGCGCTATCAAGCTGTGTCTGGGCTTGGATGGCCTTTTGACCCGCACTGGCAGCCGCAAGCTGTTTGGCTGCCTGTATTGCCTCCAGGCGCTGGGTGTTTGCAGTGTTTTTCATATTCCATGCCGAAAATGCAATGATGGCAGTCGCTGTGACCAGCAGGCACAATCCCGACCACACAGCTATCTTCATTTGAATGCTTTTGAATTTCATTATTTTCTCCTGTGTAAATACGAGGCGGCTTACCAGAGTCCTAAGCTTTCCGGAATAGGTCAAATGCACGGCTTACAACACAAGCGGGTCTAATTTGCTCCCAGCCCGGAGCATCAATTCCAGCTACATTGTGAAATCCGGGTATATGTACGTGTTAACATCCTGCGGGGATGTATAATTTTTTATATCAACGTTAAACTGATCGGCGATTTTTGTTGAACCATATATGGAATCAAGTCCTTCTCCGACTTTGAAGGCTTTTTTATTTCCTTCCGAACCCAACAGGAACGCCCCCTCGAGCATGGGCTCATACTCTGCCGGAGAAACACCCACACGTTCGCTCATGATTTTAAGGACTTCCCCTCTGTTTTCGGAATCTTTAATGAAATCTGCAATGCGGAACCACACCCGGACAATTTTTTCCCACTCACCGGCATGGGCTTCCAAACTTTCATCGGAAACAAAAAGAACATCATATATAAGGCCAGGGACATCGGCACTGGTAAAACAGCCTTTGATCCGGGGGAACTGTTGAGTGCATTTCCAGAACTGGGCTGCCAGGCAACGATGGCATCCGCCTTTTTCGCCTTCAGCGCCAGGGGAAGTTTGTCCGTCGGCAGATTAAGGACGGTGACGTCGGCCTCTGTCATTCCATTTTCTCCAGAGCCTTGCGAAGCAGCAGTTGTTCGAGCAATCCGACCTCCAACGCGATGGTCTTGCCTTTTAGAGCTTTGACATTTTCAATTCCCGCCCGGGCTACGACCATATCTGAACCATTGCTGTAATCATTGATCACGACAGCCTTGCCATGCCTACCCGAGGCCCCTGTGACAAGTGCATCGATGTTGGTCATGCAGACCGCGTCCAGTTTTTTGCCGGCAAAATCATTCATGGAGGTGACATAATCGTACCAAAAAACCGGGCATCCACTCCGGCTTCCTTGAACCAGCCTTTCTGAATACCTATTTCCCATGCAACCCAACCGGGCCAGTCACTGTACCCTATCTTCAGGATGGGTTTATCCGCAGCCCCGACACTGCCTATGACAAATAAAAAAATAGTGAGCCGGTTAAGATGACTGCTGTAAATTTCTTTTTCATCATTCTTTCTCCTTTTTTTCAATTTTTGGCATCCGATCGAGCCAATTTTAACATTTCAGACTAGACACCTGCATATAGGGGCGGAAAAAAATCAAAAAAACATATGCATTCTTTCACATGGAAAAACCCGCCCACAACACAGAGGGATAGGGATAGAAACTCGCTTTTTGCTAAAGAAAGTATCGAGAATTCCCAAAGTTTAAAATATCCGTTTCTCCCTGACGCAAGCACGACATGAGATGCTTGTATCAGGGTGATAAACTTAAGTCAAGACAAAAAGCAAGGCCTGAAAAATTGGAGAAAAAATAGCTTGAGATCCTGACCAAATTTCGAAAAATACCGGAAAAAGGATAATTTTGGCGTGACCTATTGTAACCCCTCCATCCAATTTTGAAAATATCAATGACACTCTCCGATTCCAGAACCTGGGAGTCTGGCTCGACACAGACCGGTTCAAGAATATAATCAGAAATCTTTTGCGGCGGATCTCAGTTCCGGATATCCCAGAGATCAAGATGACATAATATTTTTCCATTGATGTCAAATTCTTCGATAAAGTAAGAAGTTTCATAGAACTCTGGCATTTTGGACACAAAAACGAATCAACTTCATAAATTTTCTGAATTGGCGTACCCAGCTCTGCCGGGTTTCCTTGAAAGACATTTCGTTCGGCATAACAGCTTGAATGGCTGCCTTGATTAGAAGGAAGTGAGACACATTCTATTCGGGGGCAGGGAATGGATGGGGGTTCCCTGTGTTTCTGAGATTTTATGATAAAGCCGATCAGTAGCTAAAATCGGGCCTTTTCAGGGCCGGACAATATCTCCATCGAACGGCGAATATTTGGCACCCTTGAATTGTCAGCGCGCTATCTTTTGACGTTGCGTCTTCACCCGCCCGGCCCATTGGGGATCATCTCCCAAATAGCTCTCGGCCAAGCGGTTATATTCCAAGGCCTGGACTGAATTTTTCTTCATCAGCCATGCCTGGGCCAGGTAGTAATAACTTTCTCCCCGCTGGGGATTGAGATTAACGGCCCGCTCCAGCACCCGAATGGCTGCATCGGGTCGATTTTGCTTGAGATAGGCACGGCCTTGGTCTACAAGCGATAAAAGAGCCACGGTTCTTTGGGAATCACCTGCTCTGGGGGCCGGCGTTCCGGTATTTTTTTAATGATGACCGGCCGGGCCGGTTTTGTGGCCTGTTGACCCGATCCGGTCGATGGGCTGGGAGGGTACGGTTTAACTGTGGCACAGCCGCCCAACAGGGTTAAAGAGACCAGACTAATCAAAATATTCTTAAAAATTGAAGACACGTTTGCGAATCCTTTCTAAAATTTGACCCACTCCTTGCCGCGGTTGATGCAATGAGCATTCTTCGTTAGGCATATGCTCGTCAATAAAAAATTCTTCGATTTGTGAAGGACAGTAATCTTTCTGTGCGATTTGACCGCTTTCCCCACATACTGTTAGTCGTTTGATTTTGGGCGGAACCCGAAACCAGTTCCCAGATATATATTGTGGAATCTGTTTCATCAAATCTGCCCAAATCGGTAAGGCTGCTCTGGAGCCTGAAGCGTGGATCGGTGTGCCGTCATCAAAACCCACCCAAATGAGGGCCAATATATCGGGCGTATAGCCGACAAACCAGGCATCGCGAGTGTTATTGGTCGTTCCTGTTTTCCCGGCCACCGGCCAGGTGACGCCCCGATTGGGCAGTGAACGAGCGGTCCCACCGGTGACGGCACTTCTTAATACGCTGTTGATTAAAAAGGCTTTTTCAGGTGTGGTCATCTTTTCGATATTGGCATGATGCCGTTCGATCACCTCACCTGTTTCATTGGTGACATCTTTGATCGTTAAAGGAAAAGGCCTGACGCCGTCGGCTGCAAAAGCACAGTATGCGACGGCCAGATCAAGAGGAGTGACATCGATGGCTCCCAACGCTACGGCGGGGACCGGCTCCACGGATGATGCCAAGTGAAATCGTTGAACCGTCTTCGACAGACGATCCAATCCCACCTCCAGGGCAAGATTGACCGTGGCAATGTTTTGGGAAGTGGCCAAAGCACTGCGCAAGGTATAGACCGGTTTGGCCGCTGGGTCGTAATTTTGGGGTGCCATACACGACCGTTAACGATAAAGTCTCGGGGGCGGTTGTCCAATAGGGTGATGAGTGAAAAGCGATCCAGGGCAGTTAGGTATAAAAACGGTTTGATGGTACTGCCCGCCTGTCGTTTCGCTTGGGTAACGCGGTCAAATTGACTGCTTCCATAATCACGGCCTCCCACTAAGGCCAGAATCGATCCGGTTTTGGGCTGTATTACCACAACAGCGCCCTGAAGTCGTTGCAACGGGTTTTCGCGAACGAGTGGAGGATTCGCCTTTTCAAGTTGCTGCAGCCCGTCGGACAACGCCTTTTCCGCAGCCGCCTGAACTTCGGTATCCAGTGTCGTATAGATGGAGAGGCCTAACTGGGTGAGCGTCGAAGGCGTGTACAATTCACTCAGCTGACGATTCACCGTATCCAGAAAGTAGGGTGCCTTACGGCCCGCAGGGTGTTTGCCTATGGTTTTTACCGACAGCGGTGACTCACGGATTAAATCAGCCTTGTCGATCATCCCCATCTGCACCATGGCTCTTAGTACCGTGTTGCGGCGCTGTTGACAGCGTTCCGGGTGAAGATAGGGCGAGTAAACGTTAGGTGCCTTGATCAGTCCGGCTAAAACCGCCGCTTCGGAAAGAGTGAGAGCGGAAATCTTTTTGCCGAAATAGAACCGGGCCGCCTCACCCGCGCCGTTGATCGCTTCGGCACCGTTCTGTCCCCAGTAGATTTCGTTTAAATAGATTTCCAGGATTTCGTCTTTTTTGTAACGGAACTCAATGATCAGGGCGATAAAAAGCTCGGTCAATTTACGTCGGTAAGTTCGCTCCGGTGTCAAAAAGTAGTTTTTTGCCAACTGTTGCGTTATCGTGGATCCACCCTGGTGAATGCCGCCCTTATGAATATTGATGACCAACGCCCGTAAAATACCGCGAAGGCTTATCCCATGATGCTGATAAAACTGATGATCCTCAATGGCCAACACGGCATTGATCAAGTTTTGGGGGAGTTCTTCAAAGGAGACCAGTGAACGCCGTTCACGTTCTTGCCCGAATAAACGGGTCAACTCTTCCGGCTCCAGCTCCAGTAAAGGCATCTGAGCCTGGGTTTCTAAATGAGTGATGTGTCGGATTTTCGATTTCCGGTATTCTATCCGAACCGGATGGCTGTTACGGGTTAGAAACGGCGTGGCAACATCTTCCAGATAGATGTCAAAAGATCTGTCACCAATTCTCATCTCACCGGGGTGTGTGGGGTTGTTGTCGACCTCTCTATATCCCAGACGGCGCAGCTTTTGTTCGAAAGCGGACGGGTTTATCTTTTGCCCGGGAAAGAGCAGGGTGCTGTCCGAATAGACTCTTGCCGGCATACTCCAGCGGCGGCCCTCAAAGCGGGTTTCCACTTGCCTGGCCAGGTAAAATCCCCAAAGGGCTGCCCCGACGGCAGCCGACAGCAGAATAAAAAAGGCCAGCCATCCCATTAGTTTGAAATATTTACGCTTGGTTGTTTTTTTTCTCGCCATCATCGGTCCCGATTTCTATCCGTTTAGGGGATAGAAACTTACTTTTTGCTAAAGAAAGTATCGAAAATCCCTAAAGTTAATAATACCTGAAAATTGCAGGTCAATTTTGGAATCTATTTAAATTCAGTCGGTTACAAGCATGCAAACTCACCAGCTTTTAGACAAAAGCACACCAAATACAGCAGGTTCGAATGAGCTTGCACATTTTAAGTAATATTCATTCCCTCCTGATACAAACACAACATGTCGTGCTTGTATCAGGGGGGACAAACTTAAGTCAAGGAAAAAGCAAGGCCTGAAAAACTGGAACGAGAATAGTTTGAGATTCCTGATCAAATCTTGGAAAATGCCGGGAAAAAAGATGATTTTGAGTGTAGCCAACCGTAATTCCTCCACCCAATTCAAAAATATCAATACCAATTCTCCAATTCCGGAATCTGAGTGTTTGTCACATCACAGACCTGTTCAAGGTATTACGCCTACCCCCATCTAAGACCACGAAACAAGGAGGCTCAGTTTCCACCTAAGAAAGCACGCTCCGTGGTCTAAGCTTGGGGGGGGAGGCGCAGATTAAAGCCCCCGGATCATTGGGGGGCGCGCGTTTAATCTCAATTATTCGAAACCTTGTAAACCGTTTGGGTTTTTCTCAAACAAATTTCACATACATTCTCCCCCTATAACCCAGGGGGAGATGTAATAAAAAAAAATTAAAACAGGAGATTGGAGCTTGAAGAGAGATCAACTCAAAGGCAAATGGAAGCAAATCAAAGCCGAAGCTAAAATCCAATGGAAAAGCTGACGGATGACGGGCTGGATCAGATTAAGGGAAATTTTGATAAAATGGCCGGAAAGCTCCAGGAACACTACGGCTATGGAAAAAAACATGCTGAAAATGAAGCAAGCCCTTTTTTTAAAAATACGAATAGACCCTGGAATGAAGCTGGGACATATCACTGTTTGGCCCGGCGTTATTATTCTCAAATAATATAAATTCTATCCATTAGGCTTGGCTATGTTCCCTTTAATTGTTGAAATCGAATGCCCGACAAAGACAAAATCGCTATAGTAAGGCTTAAAATATGACTTGATAAACATTGAACTCCTGAATGGGAAACGCCTTTAACCACCTGCCTTAAATTGATTCTCAACACTTAAAGGGGACATCGCTTTCAATTTAAGTAAAAAGGGGAAATACACGGACATTTTAAAACCGCAGGCTTTATCGGCCGGCAGCATTACCGGTGACGACAATCAAGAATCCCCAGGGAAAGGAGCTGAAAACATAAAAGACCTCATGATTGACTTGGACACCGGTCGTGTGACCTATGCTTTCTTGTCCTTTGGCAGATTCTTGGGTCCGGGAGATAAGCTGTTCGCTGTTCCAATGGAAGCCATGACGTTTGATACGTCAGACAGGCCCTTTATGCTTAAAATATGCTAACGCATTCGAACCTGCTGTATTTATTGTACTTTTATCCAAAAATTGTGATGGAAACACCGAACATGAGTATTCAAGAAGAAGTCAGCCACTTCCAAAACCGGGCCCTTATCTTGAGTATTTAGATGAACAGTTGGAGCATGACTGGCAAAGGCCAAAAAAAAGAGTTACCAGCGATGCGGCTGCACGAATTTTCAAAGGATCAAGGTTATGAGGGCAGTTATGACAGTGTCCAAAGATACGTTCAGCGGTGACATCTTGAAAAAGGAAATTACTTATATTTCATGAGACTGGGATGCGGAAAATATGTCTTGATTTTTGCCTTGACTTAAACTCCCCTCCCCTGATACAAACACAACCTATTGGGGCTTGTATCAGGGGATGATTAATATTTTTAACTTTTGGGGATTTTCGATACTTTATTTTTGCAAAAAGCAAGTTCATATCCTCATTTTGGTTTTTCCCTTTATACCTGAAAACTTTTTGAAGATCGCCTGATTGTGGGACTTTTTATAGGGTGATAAACTGTCGACTGGCCGGGAGATTAATCACCCCAAACCCTTTGACGTACACTAAACTCTGGGCCTGGCCCCGGTAGCGTAGCGACCCAAGGAAATAGTTATGATGTTGCGTTTCAAGTTGTTGATCATACTTCTCACGGGTATAATCATCACTGGGGGAACCCTTGCTCTGTTTCAACATTTCACTATTTATCCCCGATTCATAGCTCTGGAGCAACAGGAGGCGACAAAAGACCTCCTGCGTTGTGAGCGTGCCCTGAGGACGGAACTCGGGCATCTGCACGCTCTGACCCATGACTGGTCATCCTGGGACGACACCTACGAGTTTATTCAGCAGAAACCGCTGAGCTACATAGACTCCAACCTTGCCTTGGAAACCTTTGTAGATGCGGAACTAAACGCCATTTACTTTTTTGATGCCCAGGGAAATATTTTTTGGGGAAAGTGCATTGAACTGAAAAAGAATCAGCCCCTCAGCATTCAGCCTTTGGAAACAAAAAAACTTGCAAAAGGAAACCCTTTATATATAGACATAGGCACTACTTTCCCACAAGCGGAGACATCTCCAAAACAGGCCTGCTTAACACGGAATTCGGCCCCATGATGGTGGCAGTTCTGCCCATTTTGACCACGGAAAACAAAGGCCCAGCCCTGGGCACCATGATCATGGGGAGGATAATTACCCCGGACATGAAACGGAGGCTGCGTGAACAAACGCAGGTCCCCTTTGATATCAAACTTATTGAAAACACTTTTAAACTGACAGATCCTGAAAGTGATACAAAAATTTCCATTACTGAAATGGGCAAGTCCACTCTTGTGGCCGGAATGTTAGTCCCGGACATTACGGGAAAGTCAGGCTTTCTGCTGGAGACCAGACTTCCAAGGAATATTCTTGCCCAAGGCTACGCGGCAATGGCCATGGCCAGGAATGCCATTATCCTGACCGGTCTCATGTTGCTGGGTTTATTGCTGTGGCTGATGGCCGCCACTATTGTAAAACCAATAACCCGCCTGACGGGGCATGTGCTCGTTACCAGAGAAACTGGCAATTTCGTTGGCAAATGTTACGGCGGCAGAAAAGACGAAATCGGAATTCTGGAGCAGGAGTTCGACCGCCTGCTGGAAACTGTGGCCGCTCAATCCCGGGAACTGGAAAGGGAACTGGGCATTCGAAAGAGGATCGCTGAAGAACTAAAGGAAAATTTGAAAAAATACAGGCTGCTTGCGGAAAACCTGAAAGATGTGGTTGCCGCCATCACCCCGGATGGTTTTATCCAATACTGCAGTCCTGCTATCGTGGAATTCAGCGGCCACGATCCGGAAGATATTTTCGGGAAACACAGTTTTCAATTCATACCGGAAAACGACGACAGGCTGAAGCTCATAGACATGGTGGAGGAAATCGCCAAGGTGGGAGACAGCCGTTCCTTCGAATTCATGATGAGGTCAAAATCCGGGGATACCTTCCCGTGGAGTCCACGGCCAGGCCCGTGATGGAAGACGGTAAACTGGTATCGCTGCATTGTGTGTTCCGGGACATAACCCAGAGGAAAAAGGCTGAAGAGGAAAAAAATCGCCTGCAAGCCAAATTACAGCGAGCCCGCAGGATGGAAGCCCTTGGCACGCTGGCTGGAGGGATCGCCCATAATTTCAACAACGTGCTTTTTCCCATCATGGGAAATACCGAGTTGGCAATGATGGATTTGACCAAGGATAGCCAGGCGTATCAAAATCTGACTCAAGTGTTACAGGCTGTTGACAAGGCTAAGAATCTGGTCCGCCAAATTCTTTCCTTCAGCGACCACGGAAAGGAAGATGCCAATCTCATTGTTCTGAAAGACGTGGTGGAGGATTTCCTTGTCCTGATCAGGGCTTCCTTGCCGTCAACCATTGATATCAGAAACGATTTGAGCGGCAAAGGCGGGTTGGTTTCCGCCGATCCTGTGGAACTGCAGAGAGTCATCATGAACATTTGCTCCAATGCGGCCTATGCCATGAGAGAATCTGGAGGTATTCTGGAACTGACCCTGGTGGAGCAGGACATCACCGAGTTCGACATGAATACATCCAGAAAAATCAAGCCCGGCAAATATGCAAAGCTCACCATCAGCGACAATGGGCCTGGCATTGAAAATGATGTTTTGGAGCGTATTTTCGACCCCTATTTTTCCACCAAACCCGTGGGAGAAGGGTCCGGAATGGGACTAGCCGAAACCCATGCCCTGATTTCCAAATACGGAGGAGACATAAAAGCATACACTGAGCCCGGCATGGGAACGTCGTTCTCTATCTTCCTTCCCATCATGATGGAGACCAAGGACTTGCCATGGGCGAAGTCCCCCGGAGACGGCTGAGGGGCACTGAGCGTGGATACAGACCTATTTGCCACGGCCTTCGGCAATTTAATCCCTGTATAGGCTGCACGGAATTCTGCCGAAAGGCTTGTCTCCAGAAAGCGTTTGCTACAAGGCAGCACACATTCGAAGACTATAGCCTGGATATTCTTCCTGGAAGAGGCAGCCACTGATGCCGACCTGAATGTGCACATGGAAAAGGCAAAAGAACAACCGGTCGGCGGGGTTGACAGCCCTGGGAAAAACATCAAATACTGCCACAGATGTGAGCTGACCTGCCTGGTGGGAAAACCGGTCAAAACGGCTGATTACCATCGACAGTAGACCAAATGGGAGCCTAACTGACTGAAAATGTCCCATAAAGGCTGCTATTTTCGTGAGTTCAAAAGTTTCCTTTCATCCGGCTGTGAAAGCCGGTTTATGGATGGCCGGTACGCTGTTCTCATTTGCTGCCATGGCTGCGGGCGACCGGGAACTGAGCTGTGAACTGTCACCGTTTCAGCTTCTTTTTTCAAAAGCCGCAAATGGAGACATCAGACGGTCCTTGAGCCCGGACCGGCGCAGGCGGGTGCGGTTGTTTTCAAAGGCAGTATGCATGGCCCTGGAAGATCCCACGATGATCACCAGGTGTTTCCCCCGGGTCAGGGCCGTGTACAGCAGGTTACGCTGGAGCAGGGGATAATGGGCCATGGTCAGGGCGATGATCACGGCCCCGTACTCAGAGCCCTGGGATTTGTGCACGGAGATGGCATATGCCAGGGTGAGTTCGTCCAGGTCCAGCAGGTCATAGCTCACGCTACGGCCGTCGTAGTCCACCACCAGGGTCCCGTCTTCTTTAGACACCTTGATGATCTGGCCGATGTCTCCGTTGAACACCTCCTTTTCGTAATTGTTTTTCAAATGCATCACCTTGTCGCCGGTTCTGAACGTGATGCCATGGCTGTCGATGCCGGTTTTGCCCGGATTCAACACCGCCTGGAGCTGCTGGTTGAGGTTGATGGTTCCGGCCTCGCCCCGGTGCATGGGGGTTAAGACCTGAAAATCCGTGATATGGGGAAATGCCCCGGGAATCCGGTTGGCGCAAAGTTCCAGGATGGTAGCCGTCACTTTATCGCTGTGCTGGTTTTCAATGAAATAAAACTCAGACAGCCCCTGCTCTTCCCTGGCCTTGAAATCCGGCAGGTCGCCGTTGCGGATTGCGTGGGCATGCCGGACAATTGGGCTTTTTTTTGCCTGCCGGAAAATTTTGGTCAATGCAAACACCTGGATCCGGCCGGAATCCATGATATCAGACAACACATTGCCCGGCCCCACTGACGGCAGCTGAAACGTATCTCCCACCAGAATAAGGCTGGCCGCTGCTGGCAGGGCCTGGATCAGGTGATACATCAAGAGCGTGTCCACCATGCTGGCCTCATCCACCACCATCACATCCAGATTCAACGGGTTGGTGTAATTATGCTCCACCGTGCCCAGTTCGGTATCAAACCCCAGCAGCTTGTGCAGGGTAAACGCTTTTTTCCCGTGGTTTCGGCGAGTCGCCGGGCTGCCCGGCCCGTGGGGGCCGCCAGGAGCACGGTGAGGCGTTTTCGCCTGAACACCTGGCACAGGGCCCGGACTAGGGTGGTTTTACCGGTGCCCGGCCCCCCGGTGATCACGGATATTTTTTGCTCATCACCTGGCACACCACATCCAGTTGCTCGTCCGATAATTCCACGGCCAGGCCGGACAGCACCTGCTCCAGGATCTCTTCCCGATCCATATCCGGTTCGGATTCCGGAAAAGATAAAAGGGCATTGATCCGGTCGGAAATACCCTTTTCCGCCTCATACAGCCGGGTCAGATAGAGACGGTCCTCCCAGATCCGGATCTCGTTTTTCTGCGCCAGAGTTTCCAGGGCCGGGAAAAACAGATCCGATTCCACCCCGGCCAGGCGGGCACACGCAGAAAAAAGTTCATCTTTCAGGGCATAGACATGGCCATCCGACTCAAAGGCCAGCAACTGGCAAAGCAGGCAGGCGGCCAGGCGTGCGGGATCGGTTTTTCCACCCCTTTTGCCCGGGCAATGGTGTCGGCGGCGGCAAACCCGATGGCCGGAATGTCGATGGCAATACGGAAGGGATCAGTTTCCAGGACGGTAACGGCACCGGCGCCGTAGGTTTTAAGGACCAGGGCAGCATGGGCAACGTTCACATGGTTTTCCTGAAGAAACTGCATGACCCGCCGCACAGCATGATGGGTGTTCCAGGCCTTAACGATCATCTGATGTTTGGCCTTTCCGATGCCGGTGACCTCCAGCAACTTTTCCGGCTGATTTTCGATGATCTCCAGGGTCTGGTCCTGAAACCGATCCACGATGCGGTCGGCCAGAGATTTGCTGATCCCCTTGATCATACCGGACCCCAGATATCTGCGGATCCCGGATATCGTGGCCGGCAGGGTGACTTCGTAGGATTCCACCTTGAACTGGTCTCCGTATTTCGGATGGGACGACCACTGGCCTCTCAACGTAAGGGTTTCCCCTTCCGCCACCCCGGCAAGATGTCCCACCACTGTGATGGGATCCTTGATTTTTTCCACCCGGACGCGGCATACGGTGTACTGGTTGTCCGGATTTTGGTATGTGAGGCGGGACAGAACCCCTTTGATGGTGATCATGGAACCGGCTGCCGGAAATTATGGGTGATCCAGTGAGCCGCCGCCATCAGATTTTCAGCAAAATGATCCGGTGGTGTGCCCCGGTCCCTCAATTCCTTAAACGCCTGATTCCCGTTTCCCGTGGCCACCAAAACGGCTCCGCCGCAACCGGCGTTCCGGGCCGCCTGAATATCCTTGACACTGTCCCCCACGAACAAGGATCCGGCCAGATCGATGTCATACCGGGCCTGTGCCTGATAAATCAGTCCGGGCTGCGGTTTGCGGCAGTCACACCCGTGATCCGGGGCATGAGGACAGAAAAAAACATCCAAAATCCTGCCTCCGGCCGCAGCGATCCCCTGGTGCATTTTTTCAAAAATCCGGTCCAGGGTCTGCACCGTGACCATATTCCTGCCGATGATGGACTGATTGGTGATGACAATGATGTCAAACCCGCATCGGTTCAGCCGTGCAATGGCCCGGCGGCTGCCCGGAATGAAATGAAATTCGGAAGGATCTTTGATGTATTCCGAAGAATCCTGGTTGATCACCCCGTCCCGGTCCAGAAACACTACCTTTGATATCATCGTTATTCCGCCACGGCAAAGGCCCGGTGAAACCCATCTTCTGTCACAAGATTGCCACTGAACCGTTCCGCGTCCTTGAGGTTGGAAAACCGGCCGATGCGGACCCGGTAGAACCGGCCCCGGTGATCCTCATGCACCACGATATGGGCGTTGACATAGGATTTGGACAATTTTTTCCTGAACCGGTCGGCATTGGCCTTTTCCTGAAATGCGCCCACCTGAACCGTGAAGTTTCCGTTCCAGTAGTCCAGGTCCCGGAACGCCACCGGCCCTTTCTGATCGTATTCCGTGGCCGCACCCAGGGCTCTGATCCGGACCCGGGCTGTGCCTGCCCCCACCATGTCGACCTTTCGCGCCCCGGTATAGGACAGGTCGATGATCCGGCCGGTGACAAACGGCCCCCGGTCATTGATGCGCACCTTGATTTTTTTATTGGTGTCCAGATTGTGCACTTCCACCCAGGTATTCATGGGCAGGGTCTTGTGGGCCGCGGTCATGGCATACATGTCATAGATTTCACCATTGGAGGTTTTCCGGCCGTGAAATTTTTTTCCATACCAGGAGGCGATACCTGTCTGGACAAATCCATGGGCACTGGCAATGGGGGTATAGCGCTTTCCCATGACCGTGTATGGCCGCTGGGTGGCAGGGGATTTCCCCGTTTCCTTCCCGGGCGGTGCAGACCGCCTGTCCGGCCGGGGAGAATCAATGGATTTGGCACAGCCGGCACACAGGGCGAAGAACAGACAAAGGCCGATCAGCCCGATGCCGGGATACAGAATGCGGGGATACTTTTTTTTCATGGGTCCAGGGCGTGTAAAACAATATCTTCCATGTTATCGGTAAAAATCAAACTCATATGATCCTGAATGTGCTTGGGCACATCCTCCATATCCTTCTGATTCCGCAACGGCAGAATCACCGACTTGACGCCGGCCCGGTGGGCCGCAATAATTTTTCCTTAACCCCGCCCACAGGCAGTATCTCTCCCCTGAGGGTAATCTCACCGGTCATGGCCAGGCGGGCCGAACCTTTCGGCCCGAGATCAGGGAACAAGGGCCACCAGCATGGTGACCCCGGCAGAGGGTCCGTCTTTGGGAATGGACCCGGCCGGCACATGCACATGGATATCATGGGTATCAAAAAACGAATCATCCACCCCCAGTCTGTCCGCATGGGACCGGATAAAGCTTAAAGCGGTGGAAGCGGATTCCTTCATCACGTCTCCCAGCTGACCGGTGAGGGTCAGTTCCTTGCCCCCTTTCATGGCCACTGCCTCCACGAACAGAATTTCTCCGCCCACCGGGGTCCAGGCCAGTCCCACCACCACACCGGGGGCGTGGATGCGCTGGGCCAGATCCGGCACGTGCTGCACCGGCCCGAGATATTCGTGCAGGTCATCCTGGCGGATCACCAGGCTCATGGTCTGTAATTCAGCGATTTTCGTGGCCACTCCCCGGCAGATGGTGCCGATCTGACGTTCCAGGTTCCGCAACCCGGATTCCCGGGTATAGCCGGAAATAATTTTCTTGACCGCACCGGGGGTGAAACGGATCTGTCCGGCCATGAGCCCATGGGCTTCCCGCTGTCTGGGAATTAGGTACCGGGTGGCGATCTTGTGTTTTTCATCCTCGGTGTACCCATTGAGTTCCAGCACTTCCATTCGATCCCGCAGAGGAGCGGGAATGGTATGCAGCACATTGGCGGTGGTCAGAAACATGACGTCGGAGAGATCGAACGCGACATCCAGATAGTGATCGGTAAATGAATTGTTCTGTTCCGGGTCCAATACCTCCAGCAGGGCGGAGGAAGGATCTCCTTTGTAGGAAGAATCCAACTTATCGATCTCATCCAGCATGAACACCGGGTTCTTTTTTCCGGCCTTCCGAATGTTCTGGATGATCCGGCCGGGCAGGGCCCCACATAGGTTCTGCGGTGCCCCGGATCTCGGCTTCATCCCGCACGCCACCTAAGGAAATCCGGACGAATTCCCGGCCCAGGGCTTTGGCGATGGACCGGCCCAGGGAGGTTTTGCCGGTGCCGGGCGGACCTGTGAAGCACAGAATCGGGCCTTTGGAGTTTTTCTTAAGTTTCCGGACCGCCAGAAATTCCAGAATCCGCTTTTTGGGTTTTTCCAGTCCATAGTGGTCCTGATTCAGGATGCGCCGGGCGGATTTGATGTCCAGCACGTCTTTGGACGCTTCGTGCCAGGGCAGGCTGATGAGCCAGTCCAGATAGGTGGAGGCCACGACATATTCCGAGGAGGAGACATGCATGCGGGACAGCCGCTGCAGTTCTCTTTCCGCTTCCTTTTCCGCTTCTTCCGGCAGACGGCTTTTCCGGATCAATGCCCGGAATTCACGAATTTCCACACTTTCGGCATCATTTTCACCCAGTTCCTCCTCAATGGCCTTGAGCTGTCGGCGAAGATAGTACTCCCGCTGCTGTTTGTCCATGTCCTCCTTGACCTGGTTCTGGATCCGGGAGCCCATTTCCAAAATTTCCAGCTGATCATTGACCAGGCGGGTGACTTTTTTCAGGCGCTGGTTCACATTGATCATTTCCAGCACTTTCTGCTTTTCATTCACCGGTGCGTTGATGGTGGATGCCACCATGTCCGCCAGTACGTTGGGCTCCTGAAGCGACTTGATCATGTGAGCCATCTCGCCGGGAAGGCCGGGAGACAGGTTTACGATCTTTTCGTACTGTTCGGCGATATTGACCATCAAAGCCCGGTTTTCCACGGTCCGGTCCGTATTTTTGCAGGTCAGCACCTCGATCTTGGCCTGAAGATAGGGTTTTCCCTGCAAAAACTGCACGGTCTTGAATCGATTCATCCCTTGAATCAGCAGCTGGGCTTTCTCATCTTCCATCTTTGACATTTTCAGAATCATGGCCACGGTACCGATGCGATACAAATCTTCGGCCCGGTGTTTGGACCCCGGCTCCGGTTTTCTGGAAAGAATCAGACCCAGCATTCGGGAGCCCGCCATGGCCTCATCGATCAGATCGATGGCTTCCTTCTGAATCAATACCAGGGGCAGCACCATTTTGGGAAACAGGTTGGTGTCCACAATGGGAAGAATTGGGAGCGTACCGGGAATGTCATTGGTGGAGATGGCAGCGGTGGAATGTCGGATATCATCCATGGATCCCCCTTTGTATGTGGACAGGGCAGTTAGATGAAATCCATGGACAGATCATGCGCCGGCTTGTAATTTTCCGAAAAAAGTTTACCCAGTGTCAGTTGAAGAAAACCGTCGTTAAAAACGGCAGACACCTTTTCCACATCGATCATGCAAGGAAGATACAGTATCCGCTCAAACTGGCCGAACTGAATTTCAGCCAGCCGATAGGTGGCAGCCGGGTCCAGCCGGGTCGTTTTTCGGTTTCCCGATATTTTGACCGCTTTGCTGCTCACCTCGATAACAATGTCCTGCTTCTGAACTCCGGCGATCTCCGCCTGGATAACGATCTCGTTTCGCGTCTCAAAAATATCCATCTGGGGTTTCCAGATCCGCTTTGAAAAACAGAACATGGGATTTACGGATTGAAACAAATCTTGAAAGGATTTTTCTTCGGTGTCGTAGGTACCGAAATTGCTGCCGAAACGAATCTCTATATGTTCCATAAAAACTCCTGCAGATGGTGTTCATATACGAACATGATCAAAGCTCAAAATAGCATCCGGCCGTAGAATTGTAAAGCGCAATAAAATTATTCCGGTTCCCGGGTATTGAAATCCGGATCAATGGGTGATATGGAATCGGCATGGATTTCTTGATTCAACAGACCGCTTTGATCAGCGGGGCATCCCGGGGCATCGGCCGGGCCATTGCAAAAAATCTGGCATCCCGGGGCACCTTTGTGTATCTCAATTTCCGGTCCGACGAAACCGGTGCCCAACACCTCCTGGACGAAATTCAAAAACAGGACGGTCAGGCCGCACTGCTCCGGTTTGACGTAACCCGTCAGGAGGAGTGTGACAACGCCGTTGCCAAAGTGATTGGACAGCGCGGCCGCCTGGACATTCTGGTGAACAATGCCGGAATCCGGGAGGACCGGTTGTTTGCCATGATGAAGAAACCGGCTTGGGAAACCGTGCTGAATACGCATCTGAACGGATTTTATCACCTGACCCGGCCGGTGGTCCGTCAAATGATCAAGCAGCGGTTCGGCCGGATCATTAACATCAGCTCAGCCGCCGGACAGGCAGGTAATGCCGGACAAGTCAACTACAGCACGGCCAAAGCCGGTATCATCGGGGCGACCCGGGCTCTGGCAAAGGAAATCGGCAGCCGGGGCATCACCGTCAATGCCGTTTCACCGGGGTTCATAGACACCGACATGGTGGCGGGCATGGACCTTGAAAAAATCACAAAAGAGATTCCGGCCGGCCGCCTGGGGCAACCTGAAGAGGTGGCGCACCTGGTCGGTTTTCTGTGTTCCCGGGAAGCCGGTTATATCAACGGCCAGGTGATCGGCATCAACGGTGGTTTGATTTAAGATCGATGTCCAGACTGTACGGTTATTTTCCCGCCATGGTGAGCGGGCTGCTGCTCACCTTGAGTTTTCCGGATGTCCATCTGTCCTGGCTGGGCTTCATGGCCCTGGCACCTCTTATCATCTCTCTGGATTCCCTGACGTCCCGGCAGGGATTTGCTGCCGGATTTGCCGCCGGTTTTATTCATTTCCTGACCCTGATCTACTGGATTGTTCCAACGCTGTGCACCTTCGGCGGATTATCCCCTGTTTCGGCGGTATCCGCACTGATCCTTCTGTGCCTGTACCTGTCTTTGTTTCCGGCCCTGTTTGCTTTTGGCCTTAAAAAACTGGCGCCGCCTCCGGTATTGATGCCCCTGACCGCCGCCTGCCTCTGGACCGGGCTGGAATGGATGCGGACCCATCTTTTGACCGGTTTTCCCTGGGGGCTTCTGGGATACAGCCAGACCGGCAACCTCTGGCTGGTTCAAATCGCGGATATCACGGGTGTGGCCGGTGTCTCTTTTGTCCTGGTTTTATGCAGCGCCCTGTCAGCCATGGGGTGGCAGTTTGTCTTGGCCCGCCGGCATACCGGTCATCCCTCTCCTGTGGCGCCGGTGGGCATCAGTGTGGGATACACCCTGATGTTTCTAGCCGCTGCATACGGTTATGCGGCGTATCGAATCCCACTAGTGGAAAAACGCATGACTCAGGCCCCTGAAACCCGCCTGGCCATTATTCAGGGAAACATTGCGCAAGACATGAAATGGGATATGGCGTTCCGCCAAAACACCATTGCCAAATATGGGACCCTGTCCCTGGATGCGGCACGGTTTCAGCCGGACCTGATCATCTGGCCGGAAACCGCACTGCCGTTTTACTATGGTCATAGCACCGCGCTTTCCAATCAGGTGGACCAGCATATCCGCACGGCCCGGACCCATTTTCTGATCGGCACACCGGCGGTGGACACCTCCCACCACCCCGGCCCTTTATTACAACCGTGTCATGATGCTCGATCCCTGGCGCTGCCAAAGGGACACTACGACAAAACCCATCTGGTGCCGTTTGGCGAATACGTGCCGTTCCAGGACCTGTTGTTTTTCATCCAAAAACTCACCGCTGAAGCCGGTAATTTTTCCAGAGGAAAGCCGGCATTCATTCCCCTGACGTTCAAGGATCACCACACCGGCGTATTGATCTGTTTCGAAATCCTGTTTCCCAATATTTCCCGGCGGTTTGTCCGCAACGGGGCCGATCTGCTCACCACCGTGACCAACGACGCCTGGTTCGGGCGCACCTCTGCTTCGGCCCAGCATTTTGACATTTCGATTTTCAGGGCTGTGGAAAACCGCAGAAGCCTGGCCCGTGCCGCCAACACCGGAATCTCCGGATTTATCGACCCCACGGGCCGGGTATCTGACATCACCTCGTTGTTCACCGATGCCGTGATTGTCCGGCCCATGCCGGCTCTCAGTCACATTTCATTCTACACCCGGTATGGGGATTTGTTCACCTATATCTGTCTTATTGCATTGAGCATGGGTTTTGTGGTAAAAATCAGGCAACATTTCAAAAGGAGGCATGACCCATGAACACCGACTTAAAACAGACCCTGTCATCATTGACCACCAAAACCGACCGTCTCAAGGAGTATCTTTGACCTGCCGGTCAAAGAAAAACGCTTAAAAGAACTCGAGTTTTTCAGTGCCCGTCCCGATTTCTGGGATAACCCGGAAAAGGCCACGGCCATGCTCAAGGAACAGACCCAGCTCTCCGACCTGATCGACCAATGCCAGGCATTGTGCAGTGAAATTGAAGACGCACGGGTCCTGCTGGAAATGGCCTATGAGGAAGCGGACAAGGAAACGGAAGCAGAGGTGGCCCGGCAGCTGGATGAAATAGAAGAAAAAATCCGGCGGTTCTCTCTGGACATCACCCTGGATCAGGAAGACGATACCAGAGATGCGCTGGTGTCCATCAATGCCGGGGCAGGGGGCACCGATTCCCAGGACTGGGCCGAAATGCTGTTCCGCATGTACACCCGGTGGATCGACAAAAAAGGGTACAAACTGACCCTGATCGATCTGCAGCCCGGGGATGAGGCCGGCATCAAAGGCGCCACCTTCAAGGTAGCCGGAAAGAACTGCTTCGGATTCATGAAAGTGGAATCCGGTGTCCACCGGCTGGTGCGTATCTCTCCGTTCAATGCCGGGGGAAAACGCCACACCTCGTTTGCTTCGGTATTCGTATATCCGGACATCAAGGATGACATTCAGATAGATATTGAAGAAAAGGATCTGCGTATCGATGTGTTCCGGGCATCCGGAGCCGGGGGCCAACATGTGAACAAAACCAGCTCGGCGGTGCGCATCACCCATCTGCCCACCGGTACCGTGGTCCAGTGCCAGCAGGAATCCTCCCAGCACCGGAACAAGGAGATCGCCATGAAGGTACTCAAATCCCGGCTCTACCAGCTGGAAAAACAGAAACAGGACCAGAAAATGCAGTCATTGCACGACGGTAAGGACGAGATCGCCTGGGGCAGCCAGATCCGCTCCTATGTGCTGCATCCCTACCGAATGGTCAAGGATCATCGCACCGACCATGAAATCGGGGATGTGGACCGGGTTCTGGACGGGGGCCTGGATGAACTGATTGAAGGGGTTTTGATGTCCTGACCATGGAGCCCATGGCCATCATTGAAAAATATTATCCACCGGGGTCCGAACTGAACCGCATTCTGGTGGACCACAGCCGGCAGGTGGCTGAAAAAAGCGTAGAAATCGCCCGGAATCTGGCGGATCCGGGACTGGATCTGGGCTTTATCGAACAGGCGGCCATGCTTCACGACATCGGTATTTTTTTGACCGCGTCCCGCAGTATCGGCTGCACCGGTAAAGCCCCTTATATCTGCCACGGGGTCCTGGGCAGAGACCTGCTGGACAAAGAGGGGCTGAACCCGGCATACGGGCTGGTGGCGGAACGTCACACCGGCGCCGGAATCAGTCTGGATACCATCGTCCGCCACCACCTGCCGCTGCCCCGGCGGCACCTGGTACCGAAGACCCTGGAAGAAAAGATCATCTGCTGTGCAGACAAATTTTTTCCAAAACCGGGCCGGCCCGTCACCGACCCCGGACCGTCAGCCAGATTCTGGCGGATCTTACGGCCATCGACCCGACCCATGCCCACCGGTTTTCCAGGTGGGCTGAAGCTTTCAGACTTTAAAAAAGAATCCCGCGCTTCCAAGCCAGGCACTGGACATTTTCCGGCCGGTCGGCGCCGGGCGTTATTCCGGCAGGCCTGCTAAAGAATCTGTTTCAGAAAAAGTTTGGTGCGGTCATGGGAAGGATCTTTGTAAAATTTCTCCGGAGTACCCTCCTCCACAACCATGCCTTCATCCATAAAAATCACCCGGTCCGCCACCTCCCTGGCAAACCCCATTTCATGGGTGACGCACACCATGGTCATACCTTCCTTGGCCAGGGTTTTCATGACATCTAGCACCTCACCGATCATCTCCGGATCCAGGGCTGAGGTCGGTTCATCAAACAACATAATCTTGGGATCCATGGCCAACGCCCGGGCAATGGCCACCCGCTGCTGCTGCCCCCCGGACAGGTTGGCGGGCCAGGCCTTGGCCTTGTTGGCGATACCCACCTTTTCCAGCAGCATCATTGCTTTTTCATCCCGCTCTTTTTTGGAACGGTTCCTCACCAGTTTCTGGGCCAGGGTCACATTGCCTTGTACCGTCAGATGAGGATACAGGTTAAAGGACTGGAACACCATGCCCATTTCCGCCCGCACTTTATTAATATTGGTCTTGGGATCAAAAATATCCACCCCATCCACCAGGATCTGACCGTGATCCGCGGTTTCCAGCCGGTTCAGGCAGCGCAGAAACGTACTTTTTCCCGAACCGGAGGGACCGATGACCACCACCACTTCACCGGCTTCAATGGTGTTGGATACATCCACCAGGGCCTTGACTTCATGAGGCACATGAAATGTCTTGTAAATATGCTTGACGTCTATCATTTGGTGGCGGTCCTCCTTTCCAGATATTGAACACACATGGAAAGCGTAAAGGTCATGAGCAGATAAAGAATAGCGCACAGAATCCACAGTTCAAAAGTCTGAAGACTGGTGGTGATGCCTTCCCGGGTGGCTTTGGTCAACTCTCTGATGGATATCATGCCCAGCAGGGAGGAATCCTTGATCAGATTGATGAACTGGCCGGCCAGAGGCGGCAGAATGGTTTCAACGCCTGGGGCAGGATAATATGAAACATACACTGAAAATAGGTCATGCCCGATGATCTTGCGGCCTCCACCTGGCCGGGATGAATGGCCTCGATACCAGCCCGGACAATTTCCACCACATAGGCTCCGGTGAAAAGGGACAGGGCCATGACCCCGTACCATTGAGGATCCAGCTTGGGAATACCGTTCATGATTAAAATTTTATTCATGGTAGTTCCCAGGACAAAATAAAAGATCATGATCTGCACCAGTAGCGGAGATCCCCGGATGATTTCCACGTAGGTGATGGCCGACCATTTCAGCACCGGGGTGTCCGACACCCGGGCCACTCCGCCGATGATCCCCAGAAGAATGCCGAAAATAGTGGATATGAAAGAAATTTTCAAGGTCACCCACAACCCCTTTGCCAGGATCCCGGGCTTCCATCCCCCTTCGTAACTGGCAATGATATCCCCCGGTGACACCATATCTCCTTCATTCCAGTCAAAAGAGTCCTTGGGCACGGTGTAAGTCTGCTCACCGGCATCCGTGGTCACGGTGATGTCAAATTTTTCTTTGTTGGCCGCGATGGTATCAATTTCACCAAACCCTTCCGCATACAGAGTGATGGTGGATTGATACATAAAGTATTTTGGCACCTTGAACCAGCGCCATTGGTAATCCACGGCCACCGTGGCATAATACACCGAACCAATGACCATGAACAGGAGCACAAAAAATCCACACACAGATAAAATATAGGCTAAAGGATTGCTCAACCGCTTGATGTTGGATATGTTTTGTTCCATATATCAAACCTTACAAAACAGGCCGCAGAAGACATCTTCTGCCGGCCCGGATTCATTCAAAATTTCTGATGCAATCGTGACAAACCAACTTAATTCTGCAGATCTTTCTGCCATTCATTGGATTTGATCCATTTGTCATAGGACTGCTGCCATCTGCCGTCATTTTTGTACTGGCGGATAAAATTGTTCAGAAAGTTCAGGAAATCAGGATCCCCTTTTCTGACAGCCATGGCCAGGGGTTCAAACGTGAAAGGTTCTGTCAAGGCAACGGTCTTCCCCTCACCGTGCTGGGCCTGCATGATCTCGATCAGGGGCAGGTCATAGACTGTGGCATCGGCATTGCCCTGGATCACCTCCATGACCGCTTCGGTCTCCACCTCAAAGCTTTTGTAGGTGGCCCGAGGGATCATTCTTTTCACTGCCTGCTCACCAGTGGTGCCCAGTTTGGAGGTGACGATATATTTGGGGTCATTAAGATCTTTATAAGACTTGACAACGCCCTCATGCTTTTTGTTCAGCAAAATGGCCTGCCCCACGACAATATAGGGATCGGTAAAGTTGATGGCCAGGTTCCTCTCCTGGGTACAGGTCATACCGGAAATAATGATATCAAATTTATTGGTGATCAAAGAGGGAATAATGCCATCCCAGGCGGTGTTCACCGGGGCGAACTTGACTCCCATGGCCTTGGCCAGGTGTTTGGCCATGTCAATATCAAACCCGATGTACTCTCCTTTGGTGTTGGTCATTTCAAAGGGAAGATAGCCTGATTCAAATCCCACCCGGATTTCTCCGGCCTTGACAATGGATTCAAGGGTGGATTTTTTGGCCAGTTCCAAATCGGCACTGAAAGCCGGAGCGGAAACAAGAACAAATGCCAGTGCAAGCAGGGATACGAACAATTTTTTCATCTTTTCCTCCTGAAAATTAGGTTTCGGCTCTGTTCATCTCCGTTAGCGAAGATGATCCGTTAAAGCCCGTTAAGGGATTGTAAAAACTGTTTTATGATCGAGACTAATACTTAGCATAACCGAATTAAATGGCAAGCAATATTTTATTGATCTGGATTTTTGAAACAATATATCCTATGATAAATAAGTTTGCCTGAGGAGTCACCCTGTAAACGGAACCCACTATAATTTCATGAAAAATCAGCTGATCCGCCCCGGCCTTTCCCACTCACCGCAACAGCCCTTCGGGCTAAAAATTCTGGCGGTATCTGATTTCATCGACCCGTCTTTGACCCGGATGGTCGAAACCAGGACCCTGCCGCCGGTGGACCTGATCCTCTCCTGCGGGGATATAGAGCCGGAGTATCTGTCTTTTCTTCGGGACCGGCTGGACCGGCCTTTGTTTTACATCAAAGGCAACCATGATATTCGCTACACCCCGGTCAATCCGATGGGATGCGAAAACATTCACCGGCGCATCATCACGGTCAACCGATTCAATTTTCTGGGCCTGGAAGGCTCCATGTGGTACAACGGCGGGGCCAATCAATATACCGAATCCATGATGAAAAAACATATTTTTTCCATGTGGCTGACGCTGTGGCGAAAAAAACCGATTCACATGATCATCACCCATGCCCCGCCCCGTCATATCCATGACAAAGAGGATCTGTGCCACCGAGGATTCGACTGCTTCAACACCCTGATCAGAAAATACCGGCCCGCATATTTTATTCATGGACATATCCACCGGGAATTTGATACCCATTCAGACAGAATCTCATACGTCAATCACACACAGGTCATTAACACCTGTGGATTTACCCTGATAGAGGCCTGATCCATGAAACATTTTTTTAAATACCTGTTTTCTTCCGGTTCAGACCGGCAAAAGGATGTCAATCACGTGGACTCGTTCCATGAGCAGCAGGCCCAGGAAGAGGACGTGCAGTTCATCGACCACGGGGTTCAGACCATTTCCCTGGAACGGATCATCGGCAGTGTCGGCAAATATGCGGATTTCGATTCACAGTTCCGGCCCAAAAAACACCTGTCCACTCAGCGGTTTACCGATATCAAACAGGCCATGCGACAGGGCAGGGCCATACCGCCGGTCAGACTGTACCAGATCCGGGAGCAGTATTATGTTCTGGACGGGAACCACCGGGTGGCGGCAGCCAAGGAACTGGGGTGGACGGAGATCAAGGCCAAAGTGGTGGAGTTGCTGTCCGCCAGAAACACCATGGAAAATCTGCTGTATCTGGAAAAGAAGACGTTTCTGGAAAAAACCGGCCTGCCCCGGGATATCGATCTCACCGAGGTGGGAAAATACAAATACCTGGAGCAGCAGATTCAGACGCATCAGAAGTACCTGACCTCCCAGTCCGGAAAAACTGCGATTTCACACGGGCCGCCAAAGATTGGTACCATACCATTACCTGCCCATGACCACGATCATCCGGAACGGTGAGCTGCTCAAGTATTTTCCGGGCCGAACCCTGGCCGACCTGTATACCTATATTGCCTATCACCACTGGGATACCGACACCAACCGCCGCTACGGCATCGGAATCGACCGGCTGATTCCCAAGACCATGGGCGGTTTCAGAAGTGCCATGCTGGAAAAGCAGACCCCGGAGTACCCGGAAATGAAGCGAACCATCACCGCGTTCATTCTCATTGACACCGATGCCACGGCAGACACCACCTTGTCGGATCGATTGTTCACCTTAGATGAAGTCCGGGAGGTCCATACGATTCACGGCAGTGTCGATCTGCTGGTGAAAGTGGTGCTTCAACGGGATTTTCTCACCTCGGATGCGGAAACCATTGCAGAATTTCTGGATCAGAGGATCCGGAAAATTGAAGGGATCAAACGGACCCAGACCATGATACCGGGCCGGTCCCTGGTCAAGGAAAGTTTTGCCTAAAGAAAAGCCTCAGCGATTTCTGACAGTTCAGGAAAGTATCCCGCCAGCCCCCCCTGGGCCAAAACCCTTTCATGATGCTGAAGCATGACTGTATCCCACCTGTCCAAAAATGTCTTCAACGGAGGCGACACTTTGTCCTTGTGCATGTAGAACACGCCCTTTTCAATAATTTTCGCCTCGGATTCTCCTTTTGACAGCAGATCGTAGATACGGTGCTCCCGCCGGAGAATCTCCACAATTTTTGCCATAAAGATGTCGGATATGCCCTTTTGGATCATTCCCCCATGACTGGACACAATCAAATCGATCTTCATCCCGTCCAGTCGAAGCAGGGATGTGACCAGATCCCGGATGTCGCAATTCTGCCATCCGTACCACGGCCCGAACCGGTCAAGTCCCAGGTCGCCTGAAAAAAGGATCCGGTCATCCGGAAAATAAAACGAGGTATGGCCCGGTGAATGACCCGGCGTTTCCATCACCACCATTTCCGGTGCGAACTCGGTGAACACCGTCTTCTGGTCATACGCTGAAAAATGATTCAACGGCTTAAATCCCAGGGTGTTTTCAACAAACACCCGCCATTCTTCGCCGAACCCCAGCGGTCCGGCCGTATGGGTGACCAAATGATCCAGGCTTCTGAGAAACGAAGCTTCTGCTGCCGGGACAAACACCGTTACCCCCGCGGTTTCCGCCTGATTGATCCAGGCGCTGTGATCCAAATGGAAATGGGTGATCACTGCAGCATCTGGCGGAAATTGTTCGAGCATGAGCCGGGTATCAGATTCCCCCAAATTCATGTCAATGAACAGTTTTTTCTTTGAATGAACCATCAGCCCGGCACAAGAGGAAAACCGGGCCATGGAGTCTGGTTCCACATAGATAATTTTTTCGGTGATCCGGGTTTCTTTCATCTCTCATTGCCCTTTGAAAGCGTCATGTATCGGAACAACGTTCCGACAAGCAGGCCGGGCAGCGGCATCCGTCAAGGCACGACAAACGAAGTGCGCTCATTAAACTGAGGATATCCTGCCAGGGTATTGAAGAGATAGTGGCCATAATCGAGATCTGATTTCCGTGCCACACAATATTTGATATCCAGAAGGGGGTATACCCACACCCCATCCAGAATCTTTATCTGGGCCTGTTCCCACAGCCGGGCCTGTTTTTTTGGGTCCATCTCGACCAAAGCCTCGTCCAGCAAACCGTCCACCGACATACAATGGGAAAAATTCGTATATGCACTTTTTCCGTTCTGAACAATGGTATCCGAATGAAAAAACCCCCGCAGATACGTGTCCGCATTGGGCCGGAGCGTAAAATACAGAACGATGGGATTCAAATTTTTCCGGATGATCTGATGATACTCGGAGTGCGTTACGATTTTCAGGTTTACGAAAATGCCCACCTCCTGCAAGGACCGTTTCAGAATCTCATAGGATGTTCTAAACAACCGTTTTTCAGATCCGAACAGGGTCATGTCGAAGCCATGCTCAAACCCGGCGTCTGTCAGCAGTTTTCTGGCTTTTGCAATATTTTTTTCAAAATTCAGTCCCAGAGTGATGATTTTTTCATTGGTCAGCCCTCCGGGCAGAAATTCCGCACTCATGGGCGCCATCACCGGAGATACCAGTTTCGGACTGGATGCCGCCAGAAAATCATTCCGGTCCAGTGCATGCGCGATAGCCTGTCTGACCCGGAGATCATCCAGGGGCTGGACAGAGGTATTGAAATGAAACAGGCCGGTAAATCCCGGACCGAACACATCGACCACTGATTCAGGCAACTGTTCCATACGGTCGATCCAGCCGGTTTCCCCCACCCCGAGAATCAGATCCATCTCACCGGTTTTGAACGCCGCCTCCCTGGTATCATTGTCTGGAATGAAATACATTTCCACACCCGCCAATTTCGGAGTCCCGCGAAAATACCCGGCATGGGCCGTTAACACGCATTTTTCCTTTGGCACATATTCTTGAAACATGAACGGTCCGGTCCCCACGGGATGAGCGATAAACCCCTCATATCCCCCGGCCTGAATCGCTTTTTGACTCACAATTTGACCGCCCCGGTGGTTGGCGATCTTGGGCAAAAAAAACAGCGGGGACACCGATTTTTCCAGAATAATCTCCAGCGTATGGTCATCGATCTTCTCAAACGACATATCGACATATTCACCCGCAACGGTGCTGACATCCGAATTTCCCAGCTTTTTCAAAGAAAAAATCACGTCATCTGCCGTGAGTTCATAGGCGGCATTAAACGGTCCCGGATGAAATAAAACGCCTTTTTTCAAACGAACGGTCCATACCTGACGGCCGTTTCGCAACACAAAGGACGGAATGGATTCAGCGATATCCGGTTCCAGACGGGACAAATCACCGGGCATGTAACGAATCAGAGAATTGAACACCATGTCCGAATAGGTGTGATCCTGGGAGCCTCTCAGCTGATGAGGGTCCAGACTGCCCAGACTGCTGGTGTGAACCGCGAATTTCAACACCCGGTCAGATGGAGAGGCTGCATCCACCGGACCCGCCATCAATATCCCCCACAAAACCCCGCTCAATCCGAGGCATTTCAGAAAATTCAACCATCCCCGCATCATCACACATCTCCCCTTTTTCGTTTGGCCTGTTCTATATACGAAGCAAAAGGGGCAACGTCAAGAAAAATTCCAACCCTCCGGTCACACCGGCGTATTGGGGATCAGATCCCAGATACCGCAGGGACAGGCCCCTTTGCAGAATCCGCACCCGATGCATCGGTCCGGATCCACCTGGTATTCAAACCCCCGGTCCCCCAGATCATTCCGATGAATGGCGTTTTCCGGACAGATGGCCACGCAGATACCACAATCCCGGCATTTTCCACAGGAAGCACACGTTTCTCCACAAGCCGCCAGATCTTCTGAAAAGGTATTTGGATCGAAATAGGCCAGGTGAATCCGGGATTATCCACCACCGGGCGCGGTTCCGCCTCCTTGACACTTTCGCCCGCTGCGATCTGATGAATGACCCGGGCCATGCGTTTTCCCGCTCCGATGGCTTCCGTGATCAAACCCGGGGCAACCACATCACCGATGGCAAACACTTTTGGGTCCGACGTGCGGTTGAACCGGTCCACGGTTACATATCCATTGTCCACTGCCAGATGGGTTTTGATAAAATCCAGGTCCGGCACATCTCCGATGGCCACCACCACCGTGTCTGCCGGCAACCGGTCTTCGTTCTGAAGCATCACCCCCTGGTCCGTGATTTCACTGGCAAACACCGGCCACAGAAACTTGGCCCCGCATTTTCCGCATCCTCCCGCTCTTTACCAAACGCTGCCGGCTGCTGCACGTCGATCAAGGTAATGTCTCTGGCACCCAGGCGATGGGCTTCGGTGGCCACATCACATCCCACATTGCCGGCTCCGATGATCACCACCTGTCTGCCCGGGGTGATTTTTCCCGCCTTGGCATCCGACAGAAACGCATTGGCAAAAACCGCCTGTTTCATCCCCGGCACCGGCAGGGACTTTGGGGTTTTCGCTCCAGCCGCCACAATGGTGAAATCATAATCATCCCGGATTTTCATAAACGTTTCGGCATCAATGGTCTGTTCCAGCCGGATATCCGGAATCACCGCTTTGACCCGGTCCAGTTCAGTTTTCAGGGTCTGTTCCGGAATCCGGGATCCTGGAATCACCGAAGCGATCTTGCCCCCGATCTCTGCTTCCGTATCAAACACGGTGACCGCATGGCCTTTGAGCGTCAGGTGCCAGGCTGCGGACAATCCCCCGGGGCCGGCACCGATCACAGCCATTTTTTTGCCGGTGGCTTTATCCGGTTCCGGGGGAGGCACCTGTTCTCCGGCCCGGCCCAGGTCCCTTACATTCACCGGTGTCATCTTTTCCTCATGTCGGGTGCAGGCCGCCATACAGGGGCTGGGACAAAGATATCCGCACACCGTGGCCGGAAACGGGGTATGGGTCAGGCCCATGGCAACGGCTTCATCCACATTATCGGCCCTCACCATATACCACCGGTCCTGAACCGGAATACCGGTGGGGCAGGCCGCCTGGCACGGAGAGAGGTATTTTCCCTGTTCCCACACGGGCACATACCGGCGCAGATCCCCTGTGGGGACCACTGGAATGGTTCCCGGCACCATCTGCTGAAGATCACCAATCAGACCTCCGGGACCTAGTTCCCGGTCCCAGGCCTGTTTTCTGAAACGCGCCAGATCCGGCCGTTTCGGGCTGTCCCCTTTTTCATGAGGGGTTTTGGCCGTCAGCAGAATCCATTCCGACCGTACTGTCACAGCGGCCAAAAGATCCATCAGACCTAACTTTTTCAAGAAATTCTCCAGCCCGGTCTTCAGCCACTGCCAGTCTTCATCGGTCAGTTCAATCTGTTTGGCATCTTTCCCACTGAATCCTTCAGCACTGCCCCGGGCAAACACCTTTCCGCCCACCATCCCCACCAGTGGCCGGTATCCCAGCACCCGGTCTCCGGGGTGGCTGCCGTGACCGCACACCACTGCAATACCGCCGGCCATGAACTCGCCAAAATAATCCCCTGCCGTGCCCAGGACCCACAGCTCCGGGGGATCGAACCGGGGATTGTGTTTGGTCATGGTCATGCCCCGGGCTCCGATGCTGCTGCCCACAAAAACCCGTCCCTGGGCCGCCCCGTTCATCACCCCGTTGGAGGCATGGCCGTGGACTACGATATTGGCTCCGGCATTGAGCCATCCCAGATCATCAGATGCCGGCCCCATAATCTCGATGCGGGTATTGGCAGTTCCCAAAGACCCGGTCCGCTGGCCTGAATGCCCGATGATCCGGATATTCACCGCCTCGGCACCGGCATCCCATAGCCGTCCCCCGATGCCGTGCTGGCCAAAGGCCTCGATCTCCAGGTTCCGGTGCCCGCTGCGGACCTGCTGATGGATGATCTCCTCCAGGACCCTGGACGGAATCCGCTTTTCTTCTCTCTTACCGGGAATATAGATAAAGTCGTCGTGTATCATAACCCTTTTCCTTACACTACATACTTGATGCTCAGCCGCTGGGCCGCTGCGACATCGTCAATACCCAGAGCGTCGGACATGCCGATGGGCAGAGAGGTGGACCGGCCCAGCGGCGCCACGATTTTTTTAAGTTCCGTGTCAAAGGATACGAACAGATCCACCACCCGCCTGGCCACATCCTCAGGATCCAGGCGGCGGTAGAGACGGGGATCCTGAGAAGTGATCCCTTTGGGGCAGATCCCTACATTGCACACGTTACACCGGTCCTCTTCCGTACCCACGCACCCGGCAGCCGCCTGCATCACATATTTGCCGATCTGAACCCCGGAAGCCCCCAGCATGATCAAGGCCGCGGCATTGGCGGCCAGATTCCCGTTCTTGCCGATCCCCCCGCCAGCAAACAGCGGAATTTCGTTCTGCTTGCCGATTTTTGTGAGGTTCAGGTAATTGTCCCGGATACAGCTGGCAATCGGATGTCCCATATGGTCCATGGACACAGTATAGGCAGCCCCGGTACCCCCGTCTTCACCGTCAATGGCCAGGCCTGACGCATAGTCGTTCCGGGTGAGGTTGTTGAGTACGGCCAGAGACGTGGAAGACGCTGAAATCTTGGGATACACAGGCACCCGGAATCCCCAGGCCATGGATATGGACAGAATCATCTTGGCCACGGACTCCTCAATGGAATACTGGGTCTGGTGAGTAGGCGGGCTGGGCAGGCTGACGCCCTGGGGCACCCCCCGGATAGCGGCAATCAGTTTGTTGACCTTATGCCACATGAGCAGCCCGCCGTCTCCGGGCTTGGCACCCTGGCCGTACTTGATCTCGATGGCGCAGGGATCTTCCTTCATATGCGGAATGGCATGAATGATCTCATCCCATCCGAAATAGCCGGAGGCGATCTGGAGAATCACGTATTTGAGAAACCGGGACCGCAGCAGCCGGGGCGGGCATCCGCCTTCGCCCGTACACATGCGCACCGGCATGTTCATCTCTTCGTTCAGATATGCCACCCCCATCTGGAGGCCCTCCCACATGGTGGGGGACAAGGCGCCGAAAGACATGCCGCCGATAATCAGGGGATAAATTTCGCGAACCGGCGGAATCCATCCTTTTTCCCGCAGTCGCTTCATGTTTTCCCTGGGGGAGAGGACCCGGCCGAGCAACGTCCGCATCTCGAACTCATGACGACCGGCATCCAGGGCCGGGTCCGTGAGCATGGAGATCCGGGTGAATTTGATCCGGTCCAGGATGGAGCCGGCCGCATTCCGGCGGCCGCCCCGGCGGCGGGGCACCCCCTGCTGGTTGATGTGAAACTTCATCCGGTCCAGCCCGGGGTTCTTTTCCGGATGGATGGCATCATTGGGGCATACCAGGGTACACATGGCGCAACCGATGCAGGCATGGGCCACATCCGTTTTCTGCCGGATTCCGTAAAACACGCCTTGCTCCGTGACCTGGTCCGCCTGTCTACGGATACTGATTTTCAGGGTCCGTTTTCTGAACACCGCCAGTTCAATGGCCTGGACCGGACACACGGCCGTGCACTGGCCGCACAGGGTGCAGCGGTCAGTGCTGTATTTCACCTGCCAGGGCAGGTCGCTGAGGCTTAAAGCGGAAGGTTCAAGGCTTCGGTTTGACGACATAAGGTTACCTCCTGACGATCAGGGCCGACAATGGCTGTATCTAAATGCATGGGTTGAATATCTCTGGTTTTGTCCCGGTCCGGGATCACGGCATCCAGGCCGCAGATCTCTGAAGAAAATCCGTAAAGGCCTGGTTTGCCTCCCACCACCCCCGGCCGCAGTTTTTTCCGGTCCTGGACCATGAACAGGGAATGGTCCGGCAGTGTTCCGATGACACAGTTGGGCCCGTCAATAATCAGAGCCCGGCAGGTGCGTTTCAGATGAGTCAGAAACTCGGCATTGGGATGAATCGACAGATCGCTTTTCTGAAGCGGGGTGATGACATGCTTGTACGCGTCGATGCCCAGTCCCAGCTCCTCCAGGGAATAATGCAGGATATGGGCGAACACTTCGGAGTCGGACTGATATCCGGTGTAGGCGGCAATTCCCCGGGAGGTTAGAAAATCCCTGATGGGAATAAACGCGGTGTTTTCGCCGTTGGTCATGGTGCTGTATCCTTTGATGAAAAAAGGATGGCACGCATACAGGTCTATGGCGTAATTGGTGTTCTGCCGTCCCTGGGCCATGATGATCCGAGCCTTAAGCTCCTTCCGGTCCAGCCCGAGATACTGTGCCAGCAACAGCGGATCCCCGATTTCCTTGATCATGATGGTATCCGGCCAAAAGGAGAAAACCATCATATCGTTTTTTCTTCCCCCATTTCGCGGATCTTGAGCCGGATGTCGGACAGCCGGACCGCCATGTCGTCTTTGCTCAGATTGTCCCAGTCCTCAGGCAGTTCATAGGCCCGGATCAGGTACAAATCTCTTCTTGGGATACCTTCCACCGGTTTTTTGGGCACTTTCAAGGAAATTTTGTACTTGGTGAGAAAACCCAGGTCCATCATGAACAGGTCCAGGCGCCGGATCCCTTCCTCGCTGAAAATGCCCGACAGAATCGGAGCGTCCTTCATCTCTTCGAAAGGGCCGCCCAGATCCTGGAGCAAAAGCCCCATACCGGACCCGTCATGGCCTTCTTTCATCACGTCCAGGGCCTTGATGGCCATCATGGGGGACACCGGATCCCGGCTGGTGAGTGCGAACAAACGACACATGTTAAAAATCTCCTTACATCTTAAAATATGGCAGCAGCCAACCCTCAAGCAGGCTGTTTTTCACCGCGAATTCTGGAGAAAAAGGGAATTCATCGATTTCCAAAAATTTTAATCTAAAGAGATTCTCTCACCGTGTCAATCATTTTTTTTTAATAATTTTTTAAAATAGGCGCAAATGAGAATAAAAACCTATTTTTCAAATAATTTTACGCATAATATTTGGATATTTTAAATTTAATCAGAAAATTCATTTTCAATATGGAGAAATGGGCTGTAGCCCGTAAACCATCCGAGCCCGATCGCATAAGGGATTTTCCCGTCCGTTTTCCCATGATCGGTGAAAATCTCGGCAAACCCCGGGCCGGGCCACGTAAATGGCGCATTTCACCCGGGTGCCCACCATCCCTTCCAGGGCTGCGCACCGGGGTGACATTGCGTGGGTTCCTTTCATGAACCAGCCGGATTTTCGGTCACCACTGATCAGATCCAGGGGCACGCCCTGGCGGTTATCCGCGTCCTGTATTGCCACCGAATAAAATGCGCAGCAGGCACCGCACTTCAGACAGGGACCCGGCTTTAGCGGTTCCTGTCTGAGGGGCAGTGATAGAACATCCGAATGTGTGGGGATTCAAACCGCCTGGTCTCTTTTCATGGCCCGGTAGTAATCGTTCACCTCAAGCTCCCGAGTCTGTTTGCGAAACCAGCCGTCAAACAGAATAAGACCATGCTGCCCGTCCAGAGACGTGTAATTTTTGACGACCTGCCCCTGCATGGCCACAGTGGCAGGGTCATATACCCTAAAATCGGCAACCCCGTTTTTTGGCAAGTCGATGACCATTTTCAGCTGCCAGATCCAGTCCGGATCATACTGCAGGTTCACCACCAGGTATTTTCCCAGATCCGATGTCAGTTCCTTGGGTTTGGGCAGGGAATCCGTGCCGGTTTTTTTCCAAAATTTCCAGTTCATTTTTCACCCCTTTGTATATTCAAGGATACTTTTTTAAATAGCATACAGCATAAATCATACCAGCTGTCTGGCAGGAGGCCGTTCTGTGGAGGAACCCCTTGCTTCCGGACCGGGATCCCTGAAGGTCTCAGGCAGTCCGGCAGAAAGGCCTCTCTCCACAGGGCGACCGCTGTTCAAATCATGAAATCCACCCTTGATCACCAATACCCGCAACAACGGATGCCATGCATGGATCTTTTGTCAAACAGTCATTGGATGACAGGGAAGGATAAAAAAGACACCCGATGTCTTTTTCAACAAAACCGGACCTCTTCGGTCTGAAACCGGATAACAGAATTCACCGGATTTTCCGGCCAAACGGAATATGGAGTTTTTTCATTCGCTTGCGCAGGGTGGAAGGATGTACCGCCAAAATCCGGGCCGCCCCTTTCTCCCCTTCCACCGGCCCTGGCAGTGATTGAGCACCGACCGAATATGGGCGGCCATCACTTGATCCAGGGTGTGGATGAACAAGACCGGTTTTTTCACTTCCGATACCGGGGAACGGGATGGCGATTGTGGCGACAAGCCGATTTCAGAAAAATCCAGGTGCCCGGAACGATCCAGAATCATGGACCTTTCCACCGCATTTTCCAGCTCCCGAATATTGCCCGGCCAATGGTATCCCATCAGCCGATCCATAACTGCATCCGATACTTCCGGAAACTGATGGCGTTTCATCTCCCGGGATTTCTTAACAATAAAATACCGGACCAGATCCGGGATATCGGCTTTGCGATTCCGAAGCGGCGGGATCTCGATGGGAAACACCTGGAGCCGGAAAAACAGATCCGGCCTAAACTGCTGTCTTTCCATCATTTTCTCCAGATTCCTGTGGGTGGCGGCAATGACCCGAATATTCACCCCAATGGTTTCTGTGCCCCCACCCGGTCGATCTCTTTTTCCTGGAGAACCCGAAGCAGACGAATCTGGGCCTCGGCCGGCAGCTCTCCGATCTCATCCAGAAACAGGGTCCCGCCCTGGGCCCGCTCGATACGGCCCCGTTTCCGGGAAACCGCACCGGTAAACGCCCCTTTTTCATACCCGAACAGTTCACTGTCCAGAAGCGAGGCGGGAATGGCACCGCAGTTGACCCGGATGAACGGGCCGTCCTTGCGAAGCGACAGGTTGTGGATCGCATTGGCGATCACTTCCTTGCCGGTGCCGGTTTCTCCCAGCAGGAGTACAGGGCTTTCCAGAGGAGCCACTTTCCGGACCCGATCCATTACCTGCATTAGGCCCCGGCCGGCCCCCACCACTTTTTCCCCGGTCATCCGGTGCAGTTCGTCCTGAAAATACCGGTTGTCATCCGCCAGCAGCTCCTTGAGATTTTTCAGCTCCCGGAACCGAAGGCTGTTGGTCAATGCGATGGCACAGGGTTTGGCCAGAAGACTGAGCAGCTGAACCTGGGAGGAGGTAAATTTCTGTTGACCGTTATTGAACACACTGAAAATCCCCAGCATGGTTTTTTCCAGCACCAGGTCCATGACCACGGCGGACAGGTCCCAGGCCCGAAGCCGGTCCGCCGCCGGACCGGTCACCGGATCATCCCCGAGCCGCTCGATTACCCGGATCCTTTCCAGGCGGCGGGATTCCACCTGTCGCCTCCCTTGTCTGGACAAGGGAATCCGGATGGAAACGGCCCGGCCGGACCGGGGGGTGGCATGGGCCACCATTTCCACGACACCGGTATCCGGATGATACACCTGAAACCCCATCTGGCCGGCGGGCATGAATCGCCGCACATACAGCAGGCACTGATGCAGCGCCCGTTCCAGATCCAGGCTGGAGCAAATCCGGAGGGTGGCTTCCTTGAAAAAATCTTTTTCATCCACCGGGGGCCGGACTTTGGTATCGGATTCAGCTGAAGGCATAAAACTCCTTATGAAATCTTCTGTTCTAATTGACAGTTTACTGCAAAACTTTTTAAATAGAACAGAATTTTCTTTTCCATGAGACAGAAAAAAGGGGGCTTCCATTCTTTTGTCATTTTAACCTTTTATAATCATTTGATTTTCCATTCCGGCACAGTTCGTGCTGTAACTTAATTGGTAAAATCTTAAATCTACAAAAACTGCCCGATATAACCGCATAAGCCAACAAGGAGATATCAAATGGAAATAAAAAATCTGCGTGCTCGGCGCCGGCATCATGGGTGCCGGTATCGCCCAAGTCAGTGCCCAGGCCGGATTTGACGTGGTCATTCGAGACATGGAAGACCGGTTTGTGGAAAACGGATTGACCACTATCAAATCCAATCTGGACCGAGCCGTATCCAAGGGCAAACTGGACCGGGGGGGGGCCGATGCCGTTTTGAACCGGATCTCCGGCACCACAGATCTGACAAAGGCCGCCAGTGAGGCGGATCTGGTCATTGAAGCCATCATCGAGGTGATGGATGTCAAGAGGCAGGTGTTCCAGGATCTGGACAATATCTGCAAAAAAGAAACGCTGCTGGCAACCAACACCTCCGGGTTGTCCATCACGGAGATGGCAGCCGTCACCCAGCGAACCGACAAGGTGATCGGCATGCATTTTTTCAATCCGGTACCGGTGATGAAACTGGTGGAATTGATCCGGGGATTCACCACTTCCGACGACACCTTGAACATGGCCTGGGAATTTGTGGAAAAAATCGATAAAACCCCCATTGAGGTCAAAGAAGCCCCGGGATTTGCCGTGAACCGGATCCTGGTACCCATGATCAACGAAGCGGTCTTTGCTCTGGCGGAAGGCGTGGCTTCGGCCGATGATATTGATAAGTCTATGATGCTGGGGGCCAACCACCCGATCGGTCCGTTGGCGTTGGCTGACATGGTGGGCCTGGACACCATTTTGTTCGTGCTGGAAGGATTTCACCGGGAACTGGGAGAAGACAAATACCGGCCGGCGCCGCTGCTGCGCAAAATGGTGCGGGCCGTTATCTGGGCCGCAAAAGCGGCAAGGGATTCTATGATTATACCCGATAACCCAGGCTGCCGGCCGGAACGCTGCATTCCGGCCGGTATACTGTTTTGAGCAAAACGTTGACCTATCAACAATAAGGAGACCCTATGGCACAAGTGGTTGCAGACCGCCGGGATGTGGATTTTGTCCTCCACGAACAACTGGAAGTGGCACAGCTGAGCCGGCATGATCAATTTGCGGAATTCACCGGAAAAACCATTGATATGATCGTCTCCGAGGCCCGGAACCTGGCCCTCAAGGAGCTGCTCCCCTGTCACCGGGAAGCGGATGAAGAAGGTTGTACCTTTAATGATGGCAAGGTGAGCGTGCCCAAAGCATTTCACCGGGCTTATGCTCTTTTCGCACAGGGCGAATGGATCGCCATGTGCGATGATCCGGCCTGGGGGGGCCAGGGCATGCCCCGCACCGTATCCATGGCTGCGGATAACTATTTCAACGGGGCCAACTTTCCCTTCATGCTCCACAACATCCTGGTTCACGGGGCCGGCAAACTGGTGGAGCGGTTCGGCACGGACCAGCAGAAACGACTGTACCTAAAAAACATGTACACCGGGAAATGGGGCGGCTCCATGCTGCTCACCGAACCGGAAGCCGGCTCCGATGTGGGGGCGTTGACCACTAAAGCCGTGAAAAACGACGACGGCACCTACTCGATTTCCGGCAGCAAGATTTTCATCTCGTCCGGAGACACTGATCTGGTGGAAAACATCATCCACCCGGTACTGGCCCGAATCGAGGGGGCGCCCGCCGGCACCGCCGGGATCTCCCTGTTTCTGGTGCCCAAATACCGGGTCAATGACGACGGCACCATGGGAGCGTTCAATGATATCGTGTGTACCGGCATCGAACACAAAATGGGGATCCACGGCAGCCCCACCTGTTCCATGACCCTGGGCGGCAGAGGCGGGTGCATCGGCACTTTGCTGGGCGAGGAAAACAAAGGGATGCGGGCCATGTTCGTGATGATGAACGAAGCCCGGCTCCAGGTGGGCATGCAGGGGTTTGCCTGTGCAGGAGCCTCCTACCTCAATGCCCTGAACTATGCCAAAGAACGGATCCAGGGGACGGCGTTGACCGCGCCCAAGGGATCTTCCGGGGTACCCATCATCCAACATCCCGACATCCGGCGCAGTCTGCTCACCATGAAAACCGCTTCCGAAGGGATGCGCAGCCTGCTGTTTTATGTAGGATTTCTGGAGGACCGGATCACCGTCAGTACCGATGACACGGACAAAGCCCGGTACCAGGGTCTCATTGACGTGCTGATTCCCGTGGCCAAAGGATATGTCTCGGACCGGGCCTTTGAGATCTGCTCCATGGGCCTGCAGGTGTTCGGGGGATATGGGTACACCAAGGAATATCCTCAAGAACAGCTGCTCAGAGACTGCCGGATCACCCAGATCTACGAAGGCACCAACGGAATCCAGGCCATGGACCTTCTGGGCAGAAAACTGTCCCTGGACCATGGCCGGGCGTTCATAAACCTGACATCCGAAGTGGAGAATACCGTTGCCGATGCCCGGAAAGACGCGGAACTGGCCCCTTTGGCCGACATTGTCCACGCCACGCTGTCTCATCTGAAGGAGACTGCCGGAAAACTGGCCGGGGATTTGGGGAACGAAAATATCCTGACCGCGTTTGCCCATGCCCATCCGTTCTTAGATGTGTTCGGCGACACCCTCATGGGGTGGATGCTGCTATGGCGGGCCGTGACCGCAAAAAAGAAACTGGCGGACACGCTCAAAAAAAGGACGTCACATTCTACCAGGCCAGGTCACCGGAGCCCGGTTTACATTCAAAGCGTTCTGCCGGTGGCCCAGGCCAAAATGGCAGTGATCCAGACCGGAGATACCAGTGCCCTGGATATGGCGGACGCCGCTTTTGGCTCCTAAGGATCTAGTTTTGATGTCATCTCACACACAGAAATCAACGCCTCTGCTGACAAACAGGCAGAGGCGGATCCTTTAAAAATCTACAACCAGTAACAGGAAACAACACCATGAAAGAAATCGTCATCGTATCTGGCTGCCGGACCGCCATCGGGGCCTTCGGCGGCACATTAAAAGACATGAATGGTGCTGCCCTTGCCAGCGTGACCATGAAAGAAGCCATCAAGCGGGCCGGGATCGAACCAGACCTCATCGATGATGTCCGGTACGGCACCTGCGTGGAGCACCATGACACCCTGAACACCACCCGGGTAGCAGCCCTCATGGCCGGGATCCCGGACAGCGTCCCGGCGGCCACGGTCAACCGGGTGTGCATCTCCGGCATGGAGGCGGTGCTATCAGGGGCCGCCATGATCCAGGCCGGCATGGCCGAGGTGATCCTGGCCGGCGGGGTTGAACATATGTCAGGCGTCCCTTACACCGTGCCCAAGGCCCGGTGGGGGTGCCGGCTCCAGGATACCCAGTTTGTGGACGCCTTAATTCATGCCCTGCACTGCGGCTCCTTTGTTTTGCCCTTTGACGACGCCACGCCCCTGGACACGACCCGGGCACCGGCCTCCTATTTCATGGGCAAACCCTATATCATGGGCCACACCGCCGAATTTGTAGCTCAACACCTGGGATTCACCCGGAAAGAGATGGATGAGGTGGCCCTTCGCAGCCACAACAATGCGGAACGGGCCACTAAAGACGGGTCTTTTGCCGAGGAGATCGTGCCGGTCCAGGTGCCCCGGAGAAAGAAAGACCCTCTGGTGTTCGACAAGGACGAGCATTTCCGGCCGGGCATGACCCTGGAAAAACTGGCAGCCCTGCCCCCGGCATTTATCCCAAAGACCGGCACGGTCACTGCCGGTAATGCCTCCGGCATTAATGACGGGGCCGCCGGCATGATCATCATGTCCGCAGACAAAGCCAAAGCGCTGGGACTCACCCCGCTGGCCAAAATCAAGGCCACGGGCATGGGGGCGTGCCATCCCACGGTCATGGGGCTGTCGCCGGTACCGGCCGTAAAAAATCTCATGAACCGATCCGGTCTGTCAGTGTCTGATTTTGAACTGATCGAAGTGAACGAGGCGTTTGCAGCCCAGTACCTGGGGTGTGAAAAGGAACTGAACCTCAACCGGGAGATCACCAACATCAACGGCTCCGGCATCGGCCTGGGCCATCCGGTGGGCGCCACCGGGGCCAGGATCATGGTCACGTTGATCCATGCCATGAAAAAACGGGGCAATACCCTGGGCCTGGCCACCTTGTGCGGCGGAGGCGGGGTCGCCATGGCCTGTGCCCTGGAAATGATGTGATGTTTGGGATACCTGAAATCTAATCGGTCCCTTCCGATGTCCCGGGCCCCAGGAAAACAGGCGGGCCCGGGCATAGCTTCTGCCGGAAGCGATCTTGACCTCATCGATCAGGGCGTAGAGCACCGGCACCACCACCAAGGTCAGCACCGTGGCCACCAAAAGCCCGAAAATCACCACAATGGCCATGGACCGCCACCACTGGCTGGATTCCGAGGTCAGGGACACGGCCATTACATGAAAATCATAGGAAATGCCCGTGACCATGGGCAAAAGCCCTAAAATAGTCGTGACTGCAGTGAGCATGACCGGACGTAGCCGGGTGGCACCGGCGGCGATGACCGCTTCAGTCAGGGTCATTCCCCGGTCTTTCAGCCGGTTGGTATAATCGATGAGCACAATGGCATTGTTCACCACCACCCCGGCCAAAGAAATAATGCCCACCCCGGTCATGATCACTCCGAACGGGGAGGATATCACGGCCAGCCCCCAGAACGCCCCGCCCAAAGACAGAAGCACAGAGGTCAAAATGATCGCTGGCTGTATCACTGAGTTGAACAGGGTCACCAGAATCAGGAAAATCAGCAGCAGGGCCACCACAAAGGCTTTGGATAAAAACGCCTGGGCATCCTGCTGCTCCTGGTCTTCTCCCGTGAATTCATAGCTGTATCCCGCCGGTATTTTCAGTTGCCCCAGCAGTTCCATCACCTGCATGCGGGCCACGGTCCCCGTGGTTTTCGTTTCATCGACACTTGCCTTGACCGTGACCACCCGCCGGTGATTCTTGCGTACGATGTCTCCCATAGCCCCTTTGTACTCAATGGATGCCAGGGTGGTCAGGGGCACCAGTTCCCCGGAAGGCCCGGGAATCATGAGCTTATGCAGAATATCGGCTCCCTGACGGTCTTCTTTAGCCAGCTTGATCACGATATCGTATTCCTCGTCCCCCTCGTAATAGGTGGACACATCCAGTCCGTTATAGGCGATTTTCAGGGCGTTACCCAAGGCCGAGGTGGTCAGACCGAACAGCGCGGTTTTCTGGCGGTCGATATGCACCTGAACCGATGGCAGCCCACCCTGAAAGTCATCCCTGACATCCGTTACATGGGGCACGCGTTCCACCAGTTTTCTGATCTCAGCAGCCAGCCGGCTCAACACCTCAAAACGATCCCCGGCAATCTCGATGTTGATGGGGCCCCGGTGGGAGGGCCTTCCTCCTGTTCCTCCACCGTGATTTTCACCCCGGGAATCTGTGCCACCCGGCGCCGGATTTCTTCCAGATCCGCCTTGGTTGGGGTCTTCCGGTCCTCGAAATCCAGGAACTGAACCCCGATGTGGTTGGGCAGATTGGATTCAAACACAGAGCTGCCCCCGCTGTTTTCAACCACCCGGGCATAGATATGCTCGACATTATTGATATTGGAAGGGGCGGTGAATTTGCGCTGTCGGGCCGTTTCATGGATCTGAGGTGCCATGGCAGCTTCGTAGCTTTCAGCCGATCCGCAGGCCACCGCCATTTCCACCTGCTTGACGGTATCATCGATGAATTCCAGGTCCGCACCTTCCGGCACATCAATGTTAACAAACACGGACCGGGGCTCAATGGACGGAAAAAACTCCACCGGCTTTTCAATGCCGATGGTCAGCATCCAGAACTGAAACAGCAGCACCGTCACCACCACCGCGCCAGCCAGCACCGCCAGTTTGTGTGAAAGTGCGTGTTTGAGAATCCGGGTATACACGGCCAGAAAAAAACCCTGAATCGCCACCGGCTTTTCCCCAAGGGATTTAATCTCAGACGAAGACGGTCGGTCCGGCCGCACAGACTTAGGGGTACCCATAAAATAAGAACACAGGGCAGGATTGATGATCAATGCCACAAACAGGGACGCACTCAACGTCACCATCAGGGTCACCGGCAGAAAATGCATGAATTCTCCCATGATGCCGGGCCAGAAGAGCATGGGGAAAAACGCGGCCAGAGTGGTGGCCGTGGCGCCGATGACCGGCCAGGCCACCTCTCCCGTGGCCTTCATGGCCGCTTCCATCCGGGGCACCCCCTGCTGCATGTACCGAAACACATTTTCCACGATCACGATGGCATTGTCCACCAGCATGCCCAGAGCCAGGGTCAGAGAAAACAGCACCACCATGTTGAGTGTGATGCCCAGGGCATTGAGAACAGCAAAGGACAGAAACATGGAAAACGGAATGGCCATGCCCACCAAAAGGGCGTTCCGGATTCCCAGCACCACGAACAGCACCCCTACCACCAGGATCAGTCCGGAGATGATGTTGTTTTCCAGGTCCGCCACCATGGCCCGGATATCCTTGGCATTGTCCATCAGTTTGGTGATGCTGGTGTTTCCGGGAAAGGTGGCGGCCGCCGCCGTCACCACGGCATCGATCTCTTCGGAAATCCGGATGATGTTTTCCCCGACCCGTTTTTTCACCGAGATATTGATGGCACTTTCGCCGTTGAGCCGGGACCGGGAGGTTTCCTCCTGGAGTCCATCCACCACGGTTGCCACATCCTTGAGATAAATGGGATGACCGTTGTGGGTTGCCACCACCAGGGTCAGGATCTCTTCCGGGGTGTCGAACTCCCCTGGCACCTTAAGTTGGTACCGGCCATGTCCCAGGGTGATGGCGCCGCCGGAGATGTTCTGGTTCTCGGCAGCCACACTTTGCTCAAGGCGGGTGATGGGGATCCGGTAATAGGCCAGCTTGTCGATGTCCACTTCCACCCGGATCTCCCGGTCCTGCCCCCCGGTCACCTCCACTTCCAGGACCCCGGGGATGGCTTCGATGTCATCCTTGAGATCGTCTGCCGTCTTCTTAAGCAGGGCCGGACCGATGTCCCCGGCAAGGGAATAGACCACAATGGGCATGTCTGAAAAATTCACCTCATACACCATGGGTTCGTCTTCCAGGTCCGTGGGCAGGTCGTTTCTGGCCTCATCCACCTTGTCCTTGACCCGGGAAAGCACCTCATTAATATCCGTGCCCGGCAAAACTCGATACTGATCTGGGAAAGACCCTGGGAGCTCACGGATGAGATATTTTTTACCTTGTCCAGGCCCTTGAGCTTCTTTTCGATCTTAATGGTGATGGCGGTTTCGATGTCAGAGGCGGATACCCCTCTGTAATCGGTTCTGACAAACACATAGGGAATGGTGATATCGGGCGCACTTTCCCTGGGAAGCACCCGGTAGGAATACAGGCCGATGATCACGATTATCACCAGCAGCACCAGCACGGACACCCGGTTTTTAACCGCCGCATCTGACAGGATCATTGACCCAGCTCCGCCATGGACCGGACCCTTCGGTCCACCTTAAGCGGCTCTCCGTCATCGATGATCCGATGCCCCACCACCACCACATGATCCCCTGGAGAAAGCCCGGCTGTTATCTGAATTTTCCACCCATCCTGGAATCCGGTGTTCACCGGTATAAACTTTGCCCGGCCCTGGTCCTCCACAAACACGCCGGTTCGGCCGCCCCGGTCGATCAAAGAATAGATTGGCACCCCAAGGCCCTGTTTTTCCCGATTTTTGACAATAGCCACCCGCACGAACATGTCCGGCAAAAGCGCATGATCCGGATTTTCCAGACGGATCTCCAGATTGTAGAGCCGGGCCAGGGAATCCGTGGTTTTCTGCAAATAATGGTATTGACCGGTAAAGGCTCTGCCTTTCAGGGCGTCCACGGTCATGTCAAACTGTTTGAGATTCCTGACCGTGGAAACGTCCGATTCCGGAATCCCCACCTCGATTTTGAGGGTGTCTATCTGCAGAATCCGGGCCACGGGATCTCCCACGCCCAGAAAACTGCCTTCCTCAATGTGGGACCGGTCCACCAGCCCGGCCATGGGAGCATGAAGCGTACACCGATCCAGATGGAGTTTGGCGGTTTCCATGGCAGCCCGGGTGGTCTTGACCTGGGCCGATATGTCATCGAGCTGAGACTGGGTGATGAACTGCTGTTTTGACAAGGCTTCAAACCGCTGCTGATTGAGCAGGGCGGTTTCATAAGACGCCCGGGCCGAATCATAGGCATTCTGGTAATCCCGCTGATCAATGACCGCCAGCACATCCCCCTGGTCGACCACGGTACCGTCATCCATTTTTTTCTCCATGATCCGGCCTGCCACCTCGGCCACCACTTCCAAGGATTTCCAGGGTCTGGCCATACCGGGAAGGCTGATCCTCTCCATCAGATCTTCCGGCACCATCTCCAGAGTGATCACTCGGGTGGCCTCGGCGGTTTCCTGAACCTGACGGGACTGTTGCTCTGCCAGCTCCGCTTTTTCCGCCGAAATCTTCCGGCCCATCGGAATAATTACAAACACCACCACCAGGGCCAGTATGACAAAGGGAAAGCCGTGCCAGATCAGGCGAAGCAGGGTTCTTTTGACAGTCGGCCAAAACCGGGATCGAGGTTTCATGAATTCAGGTCCTGATATTGTAAATCTGGTTTACCAAAATATTTATAATAGACACGATCCAATGAATTTCAAGCACTGAATCAAGCCGCTGATCCGGATCAGAAAGCTGATTCAATCGAAATCCTTGTAAAGACACCTCCGGGAGCTTCCGCTCTACAAAATCTTCGGCTCCGGCTCATTCGGGTAGACCGGTCGCCACGAGAACCTCCTCAGCCTCTGATGCCGCGGGGTCTGCGGGGTCTGCCCCAAAAATTCCGAATTCACGCCCCCCTTTGTTGTCTCACACCAAAGATTCGGCTATGGACACGGTCCGGTCTCCCATCAGGTTGACATAACTGGCCATTTCATTGTCATACCAGCCATAGATCACGGCCTGGGTCACCTGGATGCTGCCAACCAGATCCTGAATATTCTCCTGAACGGCCTTGTCGATTCCCTGCAGATGCGACAGGTTGATGTTGATGGCCCCGGTCCGGGTGTGGGTTTCATGGCCTTCGATCACGGCCGCTGCCTTAGGGGTCCCGATGATATCGGCAGACACGTTCTGGTCTTCGGAATAGATCAGATACCCGTTTCCGGACTGGGACGCGTTCCGGTAGATGTCGTTGATCAGTTCCCGGCGGATCGGCTTGCTGTCTGAAATCTCCTGAAAATTCATGACCAGAATAATCAGCGATCCCGTGGCTGTGGGAATCCTTACCGATTCAGCAATGAACCCGATATTGGCCATTTCCGGAATCACCAGCTGAAGGGTCTTGGCTGCCCCGGTGGTGGTGAGTATGATGTTGTTCATGATGGACCGGTTTTTGCGCAGATCTTTGGCTTTGGTCTTGGGCAGACGGTCCAGCACCTGCTGGGAACCGGTGGCGGCATGCACTGTGGCCATGGACGCGGACAATACCCGTTCCACGCCGAAATAATCCAGCAGCGGCTTGATCATGTGGGCCAGACAGGTGGTGGTGCAGGAGGCGTTGGAAATGACGGTGTGCCGAACCGGGTCATACTCCGTGTCATTGATACCCATGACCGTGGTCACGCTGTCCTCGGGCATGGCAGCCCCCTGCTTGAGCTTGAACGGGGCGGACGCGATCACCTTGGCGGCACCGGCTGCCAGATGTCCCCGAATCGAACCCGCCGGGTCATCCGCCGGCAGGTTGGGATCCAGAAACCGGCCCGTGGTGTCCACCACCAGATTCACATGATGATCGGCCCATTGAATCTCACTGGGATTCCGGTGCGTTTGCAGAATTTTAACCCGGACTCCGTTGACCTTCAGGGTCCTGTCCGCCTCATTCACCTCCGTGATCACGTTTCCGGACTGATACCCGTTCAGAAACGCAGTCAGGCGGCCATAGGTGGAGTCCCGCTCTATGTAGTGGATCACATCGGACAAACCAGCCCCCACGTCCCGTCCGATGTTGATGACGATATCCGTAAAATATTTGCGCCCGGCATGATGCCACAGGGTGAGTTTGCCGATGCGGCCCAGGCCGTTTATTCCCAGAATTCTATTATTTTCGGTATTCACGATATGCCTCGCTTTCATGGTTGATTGACGTTGATATCCCCTTCAAACACAAATCCCTTGTTTCCGTCGATACTGATGTAATCCCCCACTTTCAATTTTCTACCTGCCAGGCAGCAGTTTTTATCCGCTTCATTGCATACCAGGGTTTCACATCCCACCACACAGGTTTTTCCCAGATTGCAGGCCACCACGGCCGCATGGGAAGTCAACCCCCCCCTTGGCGGTCAACAGCCCGTCTGATGCATCGATCTCCAGAATGTCATCGGGCACGGTGTCGTTTCGCAGCAGAATCAGATGGGCATCCGGATCCTGGCGCCGGAACGCATCGATTTCCTTGAGGGTGAAAACGATGCGCCCGCTCATGGCACCGCCGGATACCCCGGTACCCTGGCCCAGAAACGCCGCTTTCAGGCGGTCATCGTCAGCTGCAAACACAGCCAGTTTTTTGCGGTCTCCCAGGGACAGGTCCCGGGCCTGGAGAATGAATAGGTCCTGCGGTTTGGAACCTTCAAAGGTGAACTCGATCTCCTGGGGATTCCACCTGCGTTTGTAGATCAGCATCTGGACCGTGTCTCTCAATTGTTCATACACCCTGGGAAAGGCTTTTTCCAGGCTGATCCGGGTATCCCGGCGTTCCAGCTCTCGTTGCATTTCCGATATGGGAAGGGTGCTCACCAGGCCGGCCACCACATCTTCGCCCTGGTTGCCGATGGTAAATCCCCCACAGTCGAATGCATCCCCGGGCAGTTTCGGGCTGTGGCTGAAGGCCACACCGGAACCGGACTGACGGGACCGGTTCCCAAACACCATGGCCTGGACCGTGACCGCGGTGCCCCAGTCATCGGATATCCCCATAATCCGGCGGTAATCAATGGCCCGTTTGGCATCCCAGGAGGAAAACACTTTGTGGATGGCCAGAAACAGTTGGTCCATGGGCGATTCCACCAGTTCGATGCCGTTGCGCAACAGCTGGTTTTGTAGGCCATGGCCACGGCCTTCATCTGATCGCCCGTAAAATGGCGCTTAAAATCAATGCCGGCCTGCTTTTTGTGGACCGCAATGATCTGGTCAAATTCATCCCGATGAATGCCGAATGTCATGCCGTACTGCTGAAGAAACCGGCGGTAACTGTCCCAGGCAAACCAAGGGTTGCCGGTTTTTTTGGCAATGGCATCGGCAATCTCTTCATTGATCCCCACATTCAGAAACGAATCCATCATTCCGGGCTGGGATATGGATGACCCGGAACGAACCGACAGCAGAAGCGGTTTTTCAGGGTCCCCCAGCACCTGCCCGGTCTGCTGCTCCAGACGGGACATCATGCTGGCCACCCGCTGTTTGAAATTGACCGATGCCGGGGTATAAGTATCGATGAGATCCAGGCACCGGAATACCTCCGTGGTAATGATGAACCCCTGGGGCACCCGGACGCCGATCTGTTTGAGCCGCATCAGGTTCCATCCCTTGTTGCCTAAAATGATGATGTTCTGGTTGGCCACCGGTTCATCACTGATGGGGGTCACGGCGTTTTGGGGTCATAGTTGAGCAGCACGCTCAACTGGTCCTGGGACAGTCTTTCCGATTGCCGGAACAGGGTATGAAGAATCCGGTTCAAAAACACATCCAGCTGCTGAAGTCCTAAAGAGGTGGCGATGCGGTCCCGGAAAAAGATGTCAGCGACCCGCTGATCCAGTTTTCTGGCGGTTTTTTCATCCAGCTGTCCCTGGTCCGGAACAAATCCGGGCAAATATTTTTTCTGTATCTGATCCTTGCCGATGCGGGCTTCAATCTGCAGCAGGTTGGCGGAATGAATGTTGTGAAAGTAATCATTGATCATATCGGCCACAGCCCGGACAAATCCCTTGAAAATATCCAGGTATTGGGTGAATGAACAGGTGGTGGTATTGACCGAATACTTAAGAAACTCCATTTGAACATCCAGCTTGTTGGATACAATCCCATCCAGGCTCAGGGCTTTTCGGAACAGGGTCAGCAGAGAAAAGATCCGGACAAACGTGGGCTTGGTGATCAGTCTCAGATCAATGCTGTTGATCAGATCTTCAAACAGGACATTGACAATGCTTTCAATGCGAAGTGTCAAACCCAGGGCATCGAATTTGGGCTCATTATAACTGCCGTACATGGACGGAATATCCACGGCAAAATGGCGTTTGTGGTAAATGGCTTCATTGGGTTCGTACACCTGGTCCGAAACAACGATGTGTTTGAGATCCGCCATGTAAGATAGCAGACGGTCAATTTTGATTTCCAGGCGGTTTTCGTCCAAGGCTGCGGCCAGCCGCCGGGGGTCCGGCAGGTCATCGGTCTTGAAATTGGTCAGATAGGATTTGATTTCCAGATGATCCACCCCGTATTTTTCATTGAGCAGCCGAAAAAACCGAAGCATGAGCCGAACCCGGTGCCGGTCCAGGTCTGTCACTCCCGAAACCTCTTCCACATACCGGTCCAGGGCCTCCTGACGGTACATGAGAAAATCCTTTGGGTGGGACAGTTTTTTTTTCTTCCAGATACTGCATGATGTGACCGGGACCGTCCACATACCGGCCCGATGTCTGGATCTCTTCAAAAATGGAAGGCGGGACAAACGGTTCCAGCGGGGCTTTGTCCTTTGTTTTCCAGAAAATCATCACCTGCTGAATAAACTCCACGATCCGGCTGGAACTTTCCACATGGCACTGCTTGCGCAGAAAATGGATCAGGCGGTCCCGGCGGTGGCAGGATTCATCCAGCTCCGTGGAGATATCCCGGAGCTGCCCCTCAGCCCCGATTTCATTGAAAAACGCTGGCAGCAGACGGGCCAGCTGCTTGACCAGATTGTACACCCCTTCGATATCCGCGTTGAGGAACCCGGTGATATCCCGGGGAAAAAGATCCGTGTCCTTGATGAACACCCCGCCGATGGACAGATAGATGATCAGGGCGGACAAGAGCCGCTTGGATTTTTTCGGATGCTGACAGATCAGGCTCAGAAACACCCGGATATTTTTCACATGGGCAGTATTTCCCCTGATCTGCCAGTCCTCTCCGGTTCCCTGAATCATGGGAAACTGGAATCCGTGGTTCACCACCCGGTCGATGAAATGGTTGATCAGCTCCACTTTCCCTGTTTTGTAAACAGCTTCGCCGATTTTATAAATACAGTCCAGCAGGGTTTCCGGATACCGGCCCTTGTGTTCCTTAAAAAGGGAAAACGTCTGATTGACAATGGGAATGTCTTTTTTGAAATCATCGTCCCCGATAAGCTTCGTCAGGGTCTGGTTGATTTCATGGAGGCTGTCCTTGTGGATCATGAACAGTCCGGACACATGGATAATATAAAACAAAAAAGTCAGCTTGAGGTGCCGGCCGTAGGTATCATCACTGCAATGCCTGAAAATCTGCCGGCTCACGGTCTTGTACAGACCCACAAACTTCCGGAATCCGGTGAATGCCAAAAGATCCCGGGTCAATTCACTGTCACCGGGCTCCAGGCAGGCGCTCCGGACGTCCAGCTGACGGCGCCATTTCTTTACCCGTGCATGAGAAATCTGATCAAACACCTGTTCCAGTTCGAGGTTGAGCCGCCATTCATCAATATGCTTCTGCATCCACGCCACCGGATCATCCTGATTCAGCCAATAGGAAAACGAGGTGCGGTAATATCGAATTAACAGGAGATTGACGGCTTCGAACAACCGGGAAACCTGGATACTTCCGTGGCTTTCCAGGCTCACCAGAAGTTGCTGTGTCAGTTTTTCAGGCGGATAATAGGTTTGGACAAAATAAAAAAACCGGGTTCATCATAGTGGCGGATCCGATTCAGCCCCTGCTCCAGCACGGGAAGAAAATCGGTCAGCCGGTCGGCCGATTCTTTGACCAGATGAAGAAAAAACAGCATCAGGTTGTCTGAAGCTGCGGTGCGAACCGATTTGGTAACGCTTTGTTCAAATGCCGACAAAAAAATGTCTGAATAAATACTCAAAGCGTTCATCCCTTTTTCATGGGATCGATACAGATAAAAATAATGAAGGGAAAAATGCCGGGCTTCGTTGACGATGAAAGACCAGTTCCGGTAGGGATGAGACAGTTCCTTGAGAAAAATTTCCATCCGGTTCAGAATGCCGACATATCCGTCAAAAATGTCAAGAAGCACCCGGTATTTGACATCGACCGACACATCAACCCGGGTATCGGAAAGATTTGCCTCAAGGGCTTTGGATTTCACAAACCAACCTCGATGATAAAGCTGCATGCCACGGTTCACTTAAACTGTTATCCTATATCAAGCCACTCCGGTTTTTTCAACTCAAGAATTGCGTGATCATCACCATTTGGTTGATTTGTGGAAAAATTTCTTATATAATTCAATTATCATCTGTTAGGACAGCTCAACCAGGGCTGATAGATCTGAACCGTTTCCATTATCCGAAATTTTAGCAATTGTTAACCTTGAAGGAGTATTTTTGATGAATGATGCATCGCAGTTTACATTGTACAGCGGGGGCCACCGGGGTGCAGAGGCGCAATTCGGTCAGCTTGCGGAACAATATGGGATTAAGGAAGTGAATTTCTCTTTTGAAGGACACAAGCCTGAGCGCCGGACCGGTATCCGGGTTCTTTCACCGGAAGAGTTGAAAAAAGGGGACGTCAGTATGGACATCGTTTCCACTCGCATGGGCCGCTCCTTTTCCAAAGCAGACAAGGTCCGCAAAGTCATCCAGTCCATTTTCCATATGGTCAACAATGGCTACCAGATCTTTGTGGTGGGATGGATTCTGCCGGACAACACCGTCAAAGGGGGCACCGGCTGGGGCGTGGAACTGGGCAAACTGTTCAATCGTCCCCTGTTCGTTTACGAACAGGATCGCAAGGAATGGTTTTCCTGGGTGGACAATGCCTGGCACAAAGTGACGCCGGTCATTACCCACAAAAATTTTGCCGGTACAGGCACCCGGAACCTGACCGATGATGCCAAAAACGCTATGGCCGATCTGTTTGGCCGGTCTTTCAGTCAATCATAAACCATTTAACGGACGGACAGATGTTTACCGTAAACGATCTGATTGATATTGCCGTAAAAATGGAACGGAACGGAGAAACACTCTATCTGGCATCCAGGCAGAAGGCCCAGAGCCCTCAGCTCAAATCCCTGCTGAAATGGATGGCAGAGGGGGAAGCCGCCCATGGCACCTGGTTTGCGGACAAAAAGGGCAAGTGGCTTCAGACGCCGGCCAGACCGATCTGGAAACCATGCTTCCGGATGTGATCAAAGAGATGATGGGGACAAGACCCTGTCTCTGGATGAGGTGGATTTTTCGCAGATCCGGTCCACCGCTTCCCTGCTGGAAACGTTTGTAACCTTTGAACAAGACACCATCCTGTTCTACGAGTTTCTCCAGGCCTTTATCCAGGATGATGCCGCCCAGAAGGGCCTGAAAAAAATCATTGAAGAAGAACAAAAACATGTGGCGGAACTCAAGGAGATGATCCAGGCCATAGATCCCCAAAAGACCGGAGGACAGACGATCAAATCCTGAACAGATCCGGTTCCGGATCAAGGACAGGCCTGGCAATCCATGAACCAGTGCTTATATTGTCAAACAGACACCCCCAACTGACAATATGAGGACTGGCCATGACCCCCATTCGACCGGAAAACATACTGAACAATCTGATCTTTGACAACCGGTTTGTGCGGGAACTGCCCGGAGATCCGGAATCTGCCAATTTTCGCCGCCAGGTGACAGGGGCCTGTTATTCCCGGGTTATGCCTTTGCGGGCGACAGCGCCGAAGCTGGTGGCGGTGTCTCCGGATGCCGCGGCCATGCTGGATTTGGATGAAACTGCCTGGCAATCGGACCGGTTCACTGAAGTGTTCTCCGGCAACCGGCTCCTGAACGGCATGGAACCGTTTGCCATGTGTTACGGCGGCCACCAGTTCGGCAACTGGGCCGGGCAGCTGGGGGACGGCCGGGCAATCAACCTGGGTGAGGTGATCAACCGCCAGGGGAAACGGTGGATGGTCCAGCTCAAAGGGGCCGGTCCCACCCCGTATTCCCGCAATGCCGACGGCCTGGCCGTTCTGCGGTCGTCTCTGCGGGAATTTTTATGCAGCGAAGCCATGTTTTATTTAGGGATTCCCACCACCCGGGCCTTGAGTTTGGTCCTCACCGGTGACACGGTGATCCGGGACATGTTTTACGACGGCCACCCGGAAGCGGAACCCGGGGCCGTGATCTGCCGCCTGTCACCTTCTTTTATTCGGTTCGGAAATTTCCAGATTTATTCAGCCAGAGAGGAAACGGATCTGCTCCGGCAGCTGACTGATTACACCATCCGCACCGATTTTCCCCATCTGGGAACGCCAGGAAAAGAAACCTATGTCCGCTGGTTTCAGGAGGTATGCAACCTCACCCGGACCCTTGTGATCCATTGGATGCGGGTGGGGTTTGTCCATGGGGTTCTGAACACCGATAACATGTCCATCCTGGGTTTGACCATTGACTATGGGCCGTATGGATGGCTGGATGATTATGATCCGGTCTGGACACCCAACACCACAGATGCCCGGGGCCGGCGCTACTGTTTTCAGAATCAGGGCCAGATCGCACTGTGGAATCTGGCACAGCTGGCCAATGCCGTGTATCCGCTGATCAATGATTCGACACCGTTGAAACAGGCGCTCGCCGAATTCTCCACCCGTTTTCAGAAGGACTGGCAAGCCATGATGATTGGAAAACTAGGACTGACAGAGTTCAACCCTCAGACCGATGAGGCACTGATCAAGGAGCTGCTCTCTCTGCTTCAGGCCATGGAAACCGATCATACCCTGTTTTTCCGGGGCCTGTCACAGATCGATTTTCCGGACCGGTTCCTTGATGATGTATCCATCAGCCAGCCGCAACCGGTTCCCGGCCCCATCAGGGAGTCACTCTATCAACCGGAAAACATTTCCACTGCCTATGAGACTCAACTGTGGGACTGGTTGCGTCAGTACCACCGGCGGATCATTCAGGACAAACGCCCTAAAGAGATCCGGACAAAGAAAATGAACCGGCAGAACCCATGGTTTGTTTTACGCAACTACCTGGCCCAGATGGCCATTGACAAGGCACTGAAACGGGATTTTTCCATGATTGAGGATTTGCTGCAAGCCATGAAACATCCTTATGACATGCAGCCTGGCCAGGAGAGGTTTGCGGCCAAACGGCCGGAATGGGCCCGCCACAGGCCCGGATGCTCCATGCTATCATGCAGTTCCTGACAGCTTTCACGGCAAGTTCGCCATTGATTCGGGAATCATACGGACCCATGGCCTGCATCCAGAGTCTTTCGCACCACCCTTGCCAAGTCCTGCAACTGTACCGGTTTCAACAAAAAGGCGGCAAACCCTTTTTTCCGGGCACTTTCTTCGGTGATCCACACACTGAACCCCGAGCAGACGATAACGGGAATATCGGATCGAATCGCCTTCATTGCCGCCGTCATTTCATCCCCGTTCATTTCCGCCATGGCCATGTCCGTAATCACCAGGTCATACTCGTTTGGATGAGCCGTAAATTTTTTGACCGCTTCCGGGCTTAAGGTTTCAATGGTCACATGATACCCTAAAGAATTGAGGCTTCGTTTGGTCACATCCAGAAGCATGATGTCATCATCCACCACCAGAACGTGTTCCGTGCCCAGAGGCAGTTTTTCCAGAGGTTTCTTTTCTGCCGCAGGTTGCCTGTCTTGAGGGATCACCGGAAAGAATACTTCAAACACCGACCCCTCTCCGGGCGTGGTATGCACCTGAATATCCCCCCATTGCTTTTGACAATGCCATGGACCACCGACAGCCCCATGCCGGTCCCCTGACCCTTCTGTTTGGTAGTAAAAAACGGCTCAAAAATCCGCTCCACCACATGGGAAGGCATGCCTTCTCCATTGTCCGCCACATGCAGTTTGAGATAAGACTTTGATGGAATGACCGTCCGGGCTTTTTCCGAATATAGAGAAGGATTTTCCTCTTTAAGGATCACCGTCAACCTGCCGTTTCGTTTGTCTTTCATCGCCTGGGCCGCGTTGGTACAAAGATTCATGACCACCTGGTGAATCTGAGTGGCATCGCCCATAATCATGGATGTACAGGAAAGCTCTTCATCGACACGAATGGTCTTGGGCAATGATGCTGAAAGCAGCTTCAACGCCTCTTTGACAATGATATTGACCTGGATTGGCCGGGATTCCACCTCATTCTGGCGGCTGAACGCCAGAATCTGATGGATCAGGTCCCTGGCCCGGTTGGATGCCCCCAGAACCTTTGTGAGGTTGGCATGCTGCCTGGACATGTCTTCACTGTCCATTCTGGCCAGCTCGGCATACCCCATGATGGCGCCCAAAATATTGTTAAAATCATGGGCGATTCCCCCTGCCAGGGTTCCGATGGCCTGAAGACGTGCTGACTCCGCCACTTTCTGTTCAATCATTTTTTCTCTTTCCAGCCGGTTTTTCATGGAATTGAACAGCATGGCATTTTCAATGGCAATAGCGGCATGGTGGGAAAACACACTCAAAATCAAGGCATCGTCTTCCGTAAAGCTGGTGTTGTCTTTTTTGTTCATCACCTCCAGCACCCCGATGAGCTTACGCCTGGATTTCATGGGCACACAAAGAATGGAATGGGTTTTCATGCCGGTCATATCGTCAATATTCGGATAAAACCGGTTATCTTTCCGGGTGTCCGGCACCAGCAGGTAGGTCTGGTTTTCCGCCACCCAGCCGGCCACACCGGCACCGGGTGGAATCCTTATGTCTTTGAGGTTCTCCGCATTGGGCCCGGTGGGAATACTGAACACCAGTTCACCGGTTTTTCATCCAGCAGCATCAAGGTGGAGGCCACGGCATCCGTGACGATGTTGGCATATTTCATGATCAGGTTCAACACCTCTTCCAACTCAATGGTGGAATTGATGACATATCCCACCTGGAGGCTTTGGCCAGTTTTTCACTGCTCAGCCGGCTCAGGTTTTCACTCTGGCGGTTCTGTATCTTCAGGGCCGCAAACAGCTGTTCATCTGAAAGATAGCCTTTTTTGACCAGAATCTGCCCCAGTTTGGGCGGGAAAGCCTTGTTTTTCCTGCTGCCGGAAACCAGTTCCGTCCGATCCAGATCCAACTGAAACGTATCTTCAAAACACACATGCTGGGTCTGAAGTGCGTCTTCCAGCTGGGTATGGGAAATGGTTCCCATACCCACCAGAAGATCTCCCAGAAGATGAGAGTGAATGTTCATGCCGATATCCTAACACTTTGATGCTGCAGGTTTGTGAACCGTGAGCTGGGGAAAAGGAATTTCCCAGTCATTGGCGGAACAGGCATCTGTGCACCAGCGCTGAATGGCCCGGGAAATCCGATTGTACAATGGGGCCATCCCGCCGTCAAAATCCGCGATCACTACCAGATCCAGAGACGATGATCCCGCCTGAGCGAATTCCACTCTCAGGTTAAGCAGGCTTTTTTCGTACTCTTCTTCCGCCAGCCGTTTCCGGATATGGGCTTCCAGAATTTCCAAAATCCGATTAGTGGCAAGGGGCTGGAGGTTATACGAAAGACCGAACACGATCTTGAGCCTGAAATTCACGGATAAGTTCAAGGGAGACAGGCCCAGAAAATCCGAGGTCTGGTAAACCTTTTTGGCACCGCCGCGCAACACCATCTCCACCATTTCATGAGACAGGCTGGTGACACACCCTCTTGTGCCGTCCGACAGAATCACCCAGTCGTTTTTCCGGCAGGGAAACCAGGGTTCATGACGTCGAAAAGGCCGGGAAGTCAGATCCATGAGTACCTCGATGGGCAGGCGCAGGGTCTGTCCCAGATCGGGATTTTCAAGCACGGAAAAAAAGTTGATTTTTTTCACCAGCCAGGGCACTCCCTGATATACCAGTCTTTCTCCTTCCCGAACCGCCCCGATGTTCAGTATCAGCCGGCTCTGATGCATAAACCGGGGCAACGTATTCTTGACCGCCCAGGCCAGGCCCATCAGAAAAACGATGGCCAGAGACAAAAGCACCCAGTCCTCGAACAGATAAAACACCAGAACCACGGTCAGCAATGCTGCCACAACACTCACGACCCGATACAGCAGATCCATGGCCCGCAGATGAAATGGCCGGTATACCGATTGATGTCCCGGGATATGTTTAATCAGAAACAGATAGGCCACTCTCAGCAAGAGCACTACCCCGATACAGGCGATCAATGCCACAAACAAAACAGGCCCCTGGTTTTGAAAAACTGTTTGATGGATTTCTGAGAGGATTCGAGGATGGATTTTTCTTCCGATTCCAGTTCCGACAGCTGCATCTGGATTATTTCCAACCGGCTTAAAATTTGTCTTTCCTGGCCTCTCCATTCCGGCACCAACTTTTCCAGTCTATCTTTCAACCGAGGGGATTTTGTCTTGGAAATCAATGCCATCAGATGGTCGTTGGCCTGGCGGACAATCGGTTTCAACTCCTGGTATCTGGACAGGTCTTCCTTGAGATCCGCTTTTTGCCGGGTTTTCTGGGTTGCATGCTTCAGTTCCATGATACCGGGTTTGATCAGTGAAACCAGTTCATCTTTCCAGTCAAAAGGCGCTTCTCTTTTCTCGGCGAACAGGCTGATATCCACACCGGTGGCGATCCGTTCAAAATCCTGCCGGGAGGACGAGAGCATTTTATCCAATCTCTCCAGCTCGGCCGCCAAGTTGTTTTTTTCGGTTTCCGACGTGCTTTCAGCCATGGTCTTTAGTTTTTCAATGATCCGCTGTTGCAGATGATTGTTATGTTCCAGGACAGTATCAAGCATGCTCAGTGCGCCGGAATCAGCCATCTCAGGCATTTTATCCCGATCCTGTAAATTCTGACCTGCTGCCGGCAAAGCAAAAACAAGCAGGCCTGACATCAGAAAAAATACCGCCAACCATCTCTGCAAATTCACCTTATCACTCCTCATATCTGTCAATTTCCAGATACCATAACATGAAAAATTAACAGAGAACAGCTCCAGGCGCACATTTTTCGCCCTGTTTTTCATTGTTCCTTGACAGGCGAAAGTCTTCGCCCTATAGTCACAAATAAATTTCACTTGTAAAGGATCGCATCAATTGGGACTGCTTGACAGGGGAAGCCTGATTTACAACCGGATTGTCTTAATGGCAGGAGATATTCTGGTTGCCCTGATCATTTTGTTGATCGCTGTCACCCATACCTTTAACATTTCCACCCTGCCGCCCTGGGTGGTGTTGTTCATTCCGCTGGTTCTGTTCTTTTCGTTTCTCTGCGAGGTGTACCAGCCGGATAAATGGACATTCCGGGACCGGTTGATCCGGTCCCTTGTCGCTGTGGGAATTTCTTTCACCGTTCTGGCCCTGCTTCCTCACAATCCGGAACACAGCCTCTGGCAGGTGGCTGGAACCATGGCCATGTTTTTTTTGTTGCAAAACATCTGGCAAAGCCTGTTTCACAAATCCAATGATGTCCATTTTTTTGCTGAAAAAATCCTGATCATTGGCACGGGATCCACGGCAGAAACCGCTGAAACTCTGATAAAAAAATCGTCTGGCAAATATGTATTAGCGGGTTTTATCCAGACATCCACAGATCCTGTCACCGTGGACTCATCAGCCATTCTGGGACCGTTTGAAGACGTGGTCAGCATTGCCGAGCAGACCCGGACCAACATGATTGTCATCGCCCTCACAGAACGACGGGGCAACCTGATAACAGACAAGCTGGTCACCTGTAAGCTGATGGGCATCAAAATTCTGGACTATCCTTCCTTTTATGAAAGGGTCACCGGTAAAATCCCGGTGGAGCATATCAACCCCGGCTGGCTGGTTCAGAGCCGGGGATTTCTCATCACGCCTTTCATCCGGCTGCTGAAAAAAATTCTGGACCTGATCTTTGCCTCCATCCTCTTGATCGTCTGTCTGCCATTATTTCCTCTGATAGCCCTGGCCATCAGGCTGGATTCTCCAGGACCGGTTCTTTACTGTCAGAATCGGGTGGGGCTTCATGGCAAACCGTTCACCATCTACAAATTCCGGTCCATGCATTTTCATCCGTACAAAAACGCCGATGCGGCCTGGGCCAGTGAAAACGATCCCCGAATCACCCGGGTCGGCAAAGTGATCAGGCGGACCCGCCTCGATGAACTGCCCCAGCTGTTCAATGTGCTTAAAGGAGACATGAGTTTCATCGGCCCCCGGCCGGAACAGCCGGAATTCGTGGAGCTGATCAGCCGTACCACACCGTATTACGCCCAGCGTCATGCGGTGAAACCCGGAATTACCGGCTGGGCCCAGGTGATGTATCCCTATGGCGCTTCCATTGGTGACGCAGTGGAAAACTTCGTTATGATTTGTATTACATCAACAATATATCCTTGTTTCTTGAACTCTATATCTTGTTTGAAACCATAAAAATTATGCTGTTCCGAAGAGGCGGCAGGTAAATTATGACCGACAAACTCAGCAAATACATCAACCGAAGTCAGCGGCTGTTCATCGAACTGGGCACCGCACTGCTTCTGGAACCGGAAACTCCGGACCGTACTGTCACCAGCCAGCTTACCGGAATGCAGGTCGGCAGCTATCTCATTGTTCAGTTGACGGAAAACAACTGGATTCAGGCCCGGCTGTCTGAAGGCGAACACCTTTCTGCCAGATATATCCTGTCCGATGATGTGTTCAAGTTTAAAACCACCGTCATACGGATATTGAAAAACCCTGATTACCTGTTGTTTCTGGCATATCCGGACGTGGTGAAATCCTGCAATGTCCGCACGGAAAAACGGGTGGAATGCTTTTTACCCGTCAGCATCACCCTGGAAACGCATTGTCTAAGCGGTGTCATCGTCAACATCAATCAAAAAGGGTGCCAGTGCAATGTGGATGACGGACAATTTCCAGATCCGTTTTTTTAGAGCATCTGACCCTGAGTCTGCCTTACGGCCACTCTGAATCTCTTGACATCAAAACGGATATTCGCTCCATTCGGAAAAAAGGGTCCCAGACCTCTATCGGACTGATGTTCAGGAGTCTGGACGGATTCTCAAAAAATGTGCTATCCGCCCTGGTGCCGGCTTTGAAAGTCTGATACCAGGATCTCCACCCGCCGGCGAATCTCTTTTCCCAGCGCTTCCATCCCATCACTGTCTTCAATTTCATCCAGATCCCAGGAACGGATTGTTGCTTCCGGCAGCGATATTTTATCCGGAACCATGCTCACCACCAGAAAAGATGGCCGGTTGATGAGTTTTCAGCGGAGGTCTCTTCTATCAAATCCTTCAGGTGCCGGGGCTTTTGGTATTTGATATCCAATCCCTGATCGGCCAGAAATGCATGGGTTTCGGCAAAAATGTCTTCGGCAGGATCGATCCCGGCGGACAAAACCCGGACACATCCTTTGGCAGCCGCTTTGGCATATGCGGCCGCCATCTGGCTGCGGCAGGCATCTTTTCTGGAAACAAATATCAGAGTCGGTTTGTTCAGCACCGCATCCATGACCCGGTCCGCTGCCTGCCCAATATCCTCATCCACTCCGGGAAAGGATGATACGGCCCCGGCTTCCTCAATTTTCTTGTATGTCAGGGCTTCGGCAAACCGGGCGGAAATTGCATCAAAAAAAATAATGCGCCGTGAGATTCACCCCGTCAAACAGGCGTTTCCCACTTGAAGCGCCCACAGCCAAAAGAACCCCCTGACGGGAAGCGGCATCCGGATCCGCCAGTTTCATTTTGTATCGGCGTCCCCAGAACATCTGGCACCGGTCAATCAAAATCTTTGCCTGGGCCGATACATTGTAAAAAAAAACAGGGGATGCCAGCACCACCGCGTCGGCCCTTCGGATCAGACCATAGATGCGGGGTTCCATTTCATCTTTAATGGGGCAGAATCCTTTTTTTTCACACACCACCAGTTCCCGGCAGGGTTGAATGTTCAATTTATCCAGATGAATGGTTTCGATCCGGGCGCCCCTGTTTTCACAGGCCTTCAGAAACCGGGTCAGCAGAAAATCCGAGTTTCCCTTTTTCCGGGGGCTGCCCTGCAATCCCAGCACAAACATGGGGTCTCCTTTCATGATAAATAATGGGCTAATTTTATTCAAGATGACGATGTTGGATACCATCTGTCAAGTGAATCCTTGAAAAAACAATACAACCAGTCTATTCTGAACAAAAAAAGAGTTCTTCTTCGACCTTAACTTTTAGAATCCGGAGGCGCTATGAAATTTGTGGTTATCGGTGGAGATGCAGCCGGCATGAGTGCGGCCAGCCGTGCCCGGCGGCTGTATCCAGACCTGGAGATTACCGTTCTGGAACAGGGCTTTGACGTATCTTACAGCGCATGCAGCATGCCCTACAACATTGCCGATCCAGATACTCCCATGGATGATCTGGTGGTGAGAACCGCCGAAGAATTCATTGACAAGCATGGCATCAATCTGCTCACAGGTCATCGGGCCACTGCCATTGATCCGGAGGCAAAGCAGGTAACCGCCCGCAACCTGGACGGTGAATTAAAGACCTTTGACTATAACAAACTTCTCATTGCCACGGGCGCAGTCCCCACCCTGCCGGATCTTCCCGGAAAGGAACGGCTTATGCCCCTGAAACAGCTGGCACATGGCCGGCGCATCAAGGAAGTTATCCAGCAAAACAAGGTCCGAAAAGCAGTGATCCTGGGCATGGGCTACATTGCCCTGGAAATGTGTGAGGCCCTTTCCGAGCTGGGCATACAGGTAGCCATGGTCAAGCCGGGGCCCCGGCTTCTGCCTTGGCTGCCCGAAAAGATGGCAAAAACCGTTCAGGAAGAGCTGATCCGGAAAAAGGCCCTTCTTTACACGGGAACTGAGATTCAGCGCATCGAACCCGACGGTACCGGCAGCACCATCCTCTGTGACGGCCTGACTCTGGATGCGGACCTGGCCATCGGTGCCACGGGCGTGGCACCGTGCAGTGATCTGGCCCGGGACGCCGGCCTGGTTTTGGGGGTAGCAGATGCCATTCAGGTGGACTCGTACCTGCGCACCTCGGATCCGGATATTTTTGCGGCCGGCGACTGCAGCGATGCCATCCATGTGGTCACGGGCGAACCGGTCTGGATCCCACTGGCGCTCCGGGCCAACCGGGCCGGATGGGCTGTGGCGGACAATCTGTTTGCAGACCGCAATGCACTGAAGGGCGTGGCCGGTACTGCCGTGTTCAAGGTCTTTGATCTCACTGTGGTCCGGACAGGCCTGACTCTGTCTGAAGCCCAAAAAGTGGGATTTGATCCCGTGGAAAACCAGATCACCAGCCTGTCCAGGGCCAGATGGCAGCCGGGAGCCGCAAACATCGATATCAACATGGTGGGAGACCGGCAGACCGGACGATTGTTAGGTGCCCAGGCAATTGGAAAGGATGGCGTGGCCCACCGCATCAATGCGGTGGCCGTAGCCCTGCATGCACACATGACGGTGGCGGATTTTCTCCAGACCGATCTGGCCTATGCACCGCCATTCAGCCCCACCTGGGACCCGATGCTCACCGCGGCGATCCAGCTGGCAAAAAAATTATAAATCCCTGCGGCTGCCGCCATCCTTCGGCTTCATCTACCCGGGACAGCACCAGCCCGCCGGCAACAAAAAACAGAATGACCACCGCCACCCCGGCCCGCTGGGAATCAAATACCTGGGTCAACACCCCTAAAAGCATTGGTCCCATAAATGCGGTCATTTTGCCGGAAAACGCGAAAAATCCGTAAAACTGATTTTCTTTGTCTTTGGGCACAAACCGGCCCAGCAGCGACCGGCTAGCACTCTGGTTTGGCCCGGCAAAAAATCCCACCAGAATGCCTGCCACCCAAAACATGGCTTGATTCGGAGCCAGTACCGCCATCAGCACAGCCAGAGCCAAAACCCCGTTACTGATCTGGATGGTTCTCTTTCCTCCCAGCCGGTCGTCGAAAACGCCCATGAGCAAAGCCCCGATCCCGGCCGCCACATTGAGCACAATTCCAAATATCATGATCTCCTGAAAGCTGAACCCAAAGGTGCCGGCCGCATAGATCCCGCCGAAGGCAAAAATGGTCACCAGTCCGTCATTGTAGATCATTCGGGCCACCAGCAGTCGGACGATCTGCCGGTAAGAGCGGAGATCTCTGAAGGTGTGTTTCAGGTCCGTCACCGCATTTTTGACGATTGCCAGCCGGTCCGTCTGACTCCGGGAGGCAGTTGGGGGAACCCAGAGAAAAAACGGAATGGAAAACAGGGCAAACCATATGGCCACCACCAGGCAGGCGGCCCGGACATGGGCACCGTTTGCCGTGGATACCCCGAACCAGGGAACCGCCGGATGAATAAACGCCGCCAGGACAAAACCATGGCTGCCAGCCCCCCGATGTATCCCCACGCCCCAGCCCACCCCCGATATCCGACCGATGTTCTCGGATGTGGCGATATCAGGCAGATAGGCGTTGTAGAACACATTGGAGAACTCAAACGCGATATTGGAAACCACAAACCAGACAAGGGCCCATATCATCTGGCCGGGCCCGATCCAGTAAAGAACAGCTGTCCCGGCCACGGTCACGGCGGTGGACAAAAACAGAAACGGTTTTCGCAGCCCCCCCTGGTCCGCCAGGGCCCCCAGCATGGGGGAAAAAAACGCCACGCACAAAGCGGTCAGGGTCACTCCCCTGGACCAGAAAGCCGTGCCGGTCACCGGGTCCGGCGCAATAGCGGACACAAAATAGGTGCTGTAGACAAAGGTAACCACCAGGGTGGTATAGGCGGAATTGGCAAAATCAAACACCACCCATCCAAACAGAATCCGCCGGTCTGCCGGTTTGATGTTCATGGGAGATTCACCTGTCATCCCCTGTTTTCCCGGTAAAGATCGGCCATGAGATCCGGTTTTTCCCGCCAGAACCGGCCATGGGCAATTCCCGGCCGCACCCGGGGCAGGCTGCCATTTTCCGTCAGATCCATCAGGGGGCGATGCATCAACATCTGTTCCGATACCCGGGCCAGCAAAGCCAGGGACCCAGATTCCGTTTCCCTGACCAGGTCCGGGATGCCGGCACAGCATTTCAGGCCGGAATCCGGGTCCCGGAACTCAAACGCCTGTTCAAAAAAAGCAGTGTTTTCGATTCGCTCCTTTGGATAAAACAGGGACAGGGCCTGATCCAGATACCGGTGCCCCAGGATTTTGTTCATATATGACAGCATCCGGTACAAGCCGCTGTTTTGAAACAGGGCCTGATAAAACACATGGGACCGGACCGCATATCCCAGGCAGGCACTGTCTCCCGGTTTTCCAGAGAAAACAGCCGCCCCAGATGGCGTAACAGGTTTTCTTGTGTCACTTCGGTTTGCGACAGGATCCGGCCCAGACAGGTCCGAAATCCGGGTCCGGCCAGATGCAGAAAATACAGATCCAGGGCCGTTTCAAACCGGCGGTGACGAGCCGTAGCCCCCGGATGCACCCGGGACATGCCTGAATGATAATAAACCAGGGGATGAAATACCGTATCCGCCAGAATATGACAGATGATCCCCGCACCCAGGGACAAAGCCCGGGCATCGACATCAGGACTCTGTATCGGTTCAAGAAAGGTGAGCACCGGCATCAGTGCCCGGGCATCCGGCCGATGGAATGGTTCGGCCGCCGCCTGAACCCGGGCTGAGCGGGGTCCCAACAGATAATAAAAAGGAATATCCGGTGCCACAGCACCCAGAAAAAAAAGGTTTTCACACGTTTGGACCGGCTCAAAAAAGATCGAGTCTTGGGGCAGGAGGCATTTCACCCGGTCTGCCAGATACCAGTGGGTCATCTCCTTGGGCACGGGTAGGAAAGGCCTCTTTCAGGTTCCTGGAACTGACCCGGGCAAGTCCAGGCCTTCCAGGGTCAGCAGCTTGTGTTTGACATCCAGACCGCCGCCGAATCCGGTTAAAGTGCCATTTTTTCCGATCACCCGGTGGCAGGGAATGACAATGGGCAGGGGATTTTTCGCATTGGCCATGCCCACGGCCCGGGCAGCCCTGGCATTGCCGATCCGCCGGGCCAGCTCTCCATAGTAAATAGTGGTTCCATATGGCACTTTGGCCAGTTCACGCCACACGCGGTGTTGAAACGGGGTGCCTTCAAGGACATATTCCAGGGAAAAACAGGTCAGGGTTCCGTTGAAATACCGGTCCAGCTGGGACAGGGTGTCGGCAAACCGCCGGGGGGGCATTGACCCAGTCCAAAGCCGGAGACACCGCGGATTTGCCTTTGGGGAAATGAATAAATTCCAGTTTTTTTCTGCCGCCAATCAACAAGCGGCCCACCGGCGAATCGTAATAACAAAAAAACATGACCGTTCCTTTTTCTTCACGATTTCAAAACATTTTTATTTACTCTTTATCAGAGAATACATGGGAAAGAAACGGGGAATTTTTTTAATTTAGGTTTGAACAAGGCTTGAATTGTCCCTATAATCAGGATATGGAAATTGAACTGGTTGAAATCCGGGACCACCTGTTTTCCCATCCCCCCTTCAGAAACCTGCCCAGGCAGGTGGTGGATGACCTGGTGCCCCACATCGAGGTGGCCTATTTCCAGGCCGGTACCATGATCCTGAAAACCGGTCAGGCAAATCACTTTCTGTTTTTCATCCGCAGCGGGGCGGTGGAGATTCTGCGCAGCTCCGGAGAGCTGTATACCCGGATGGGGGAAGGCGAATGCTTCGGCCAGTTCGCTCTTTTACGCAACAAAAAAGTCCGGTATGCGGCCAGAGCCATTGAGGATACCCTGGTGTATAAAATTCCGGATGCCCAGTTTCAGGGTCTGGCAGACACCTATGACCAATTTGCCGACTTCATGGAGGAAGAGCGCAGTCTCCGGTTGAAAACGCCCTGGACCGAACCGGACAGGCAAACCGGAATCCATTGATGATTTCCAGAATTCACCAGCTGATTTCCCGGAAATCGTCACGGCCTCCCCGGATATTTCCATCCAGCAGGCAGCGGTGATCATGACGGAAACCGGGTGTCGTCCCTGGTACTGGTGCCGAACACCCAAGAACAGGATTCCGCTCCGGTGGCCGGGTTGATCACGGACCGTGATCTGCGCAAACGCGCCACGGCAAAAGGCCTGCCTTTGACCACCCCTGTCAGGGAGATCATGTCCACGGATATCATTACCCTTCAAACGGAGGAATACGCCTTTGAAGCCATGCTCACCATGATGCGCCACAACCTTCATCACCTGCCCGTACTGGACGGGAACCAGCCGGTGGGCGTCATCACGGTGGCGGACCTGATCCGGTATGAATCCCACGGATCGATCTATCTGGTGGGGGAAATTTTTCGTCAGACTGACGTGGCCGGACTGTCAGCCATGGCCCCAAAATCCTTCAACTGTTTATTCAGCTGGTGAACGAAGATGCCAATTCCCATACCATCGGTGCGGCCGTTTCCCGGATGGGAATCAGCATCTCCCAGCGGCTGCTCCAGCTGGGGGAAAAGAACTGGGACCGCCGCCTGTCCCCTACTGCCTGCTGGCACTGGGCTCCATGGCCAGGGATGAAATGACCCTTGTGACGGACCAGGACAATGCCTTTGTTCTGGATGATGCGTTTGACCCCAAGGCGCATGACCCCTATTTCGAATCCCTGGCCCGGTTTTGAGTGACGGCCTTGACCGGTGCGGATATCCCTATTGCACCGGCGATATCATGGCCACCAATTCCCAGTGGCGCCAACCCCTGTCTGTCTGGAAAGCCTGTTTTTCCGACTGGATCTACCACCCGGAACCGGAAGCACTGCTCCATGCCTCGATTTTCTTTGACCTGGAAGGTATTTACGGAAAAACAGGGTTTGCCGGTCAGCTCAAGCAACTGATATTGGAAAAAGCTCCGGACAGCCCCCGGTTTCTGGCCTGTCTGGCCAGAAATGCCCTGCTCAGAAAACCGCCCCTGGGATTTTTCCGCAAATTCGTTCTGGAGCATGATGGCAAGCACCGGAAAACCTTTAACCTTAAACGCCGGGGGTCCGCCCCCATCAGCGACCTGGCCCGGGTTCATGCCCTGGCCTGCGCGGCCGTTCCCGTCAACACCCGGGACCGGCTGCTGCATGTCAAGGAAACGTTCCTTCTGGCCGAAGGGGTTGGCGAAGATCTGGTGGATGCCCTTGAACTGATCTGCATGATCCGTATCCGCCATCAGGCCCGTCAGGCAGAATCCGGTGCGGCCGCGGACAACAATGTCATTCCCGAAAGCCTGTCATCCTTTGAACGCAACCACCTTAAAGACGCTTTTCAGGTCGTGTCCCAGGCCCAGTCATTTCTCAGATATCGGTACAATGTCTCTCCCGCCATGCAAACAGGCATCCGGACCGGAAAAAAATGATCATTTTCAAACCAACTGAAAAACCGCTCGCGCCCGATGTCGACTGGCCCTCTCGGTTCCGCACTCTGGGAAAAAACGCAAAAAGCTTCGGTCTCAAGGCTTTTTATCAGGCTGGCAGTATCGCTGGTGACACACCAGTAAAACAGGTGCCTTTTCTGGCCCTGGACCTGGAAACCACAGGATTGGATCCGCAAACCGATGCCATCATCAGTGTCGGACTCATCCCCATGTTTCATGACCGAATTCTGTGCCAAGGCGCACGGTACCGGGTGGTCCGACCGGATCAGAGCCGGCCGGAAATCCAGACCGTTATTCACGGCATCACCCATTCCCAAATGGATACCTGCCCCCGGTTTGACGTTATTTTGCCGGAACTGCTCCAAGCCATGGCCGGAAGGGTGGTCGTGGCCCATTACAGTCGGATTGAACGTCACTTTCTGAACCAGACCGTAACGGATCTGATTGGTGATGTCCTTGAATTTCCCGTTGTGGATACCATGGAGCTGGAATCCAGAAACATCCTGTTTTCCGCCCCAATCTGTTTCAGCGCTGGATGGGAGAGAAACACAGCCCTTCACTGGGCCTGGCCCATGCCAGAAAACGGTACCACCTGCCGGCATATCGGCCGCACCATTCTCTGACAGACGCCTTGGCATGCGCAGAACTCTTTCTTGCTCAGCTCAAGGACCAGTTCACCCCGGACACCCCAATATGTGATCTGCTTTATCAACCGCCAGTGAAGCGCTGATGTCTTGACCATAGCCACTTCAAAATTGAGAATATTGATGACTTTTCAACACAAAACCGGAAATCATTTATCATGAATTTGCTCTGCAAAATTATTTTTGACCCTTTCGGCCGGCGGGTCACTGTACCGGCCGGAACCACACTCTTTCAGGCCGCGCTCTCCAAAGGGATCCTTCTCAGATCCGACTGCGGAGGAAAAGGCCTGTGCGGCAAATGCCTTGTCATTGTCGATCATCCGGACCATCTGGCCCCCCGGACTGAACAAGAGAAAAAACTGTTGAAAAAAAGAGACCCGGACCAACGCCTGGCCTGCCAGGCCCGCGTTCTCAAGGGACCTCTCCGGGTGACGGTGCCGGAGAATCTGGTGGTGGGAAACGAAGTGTTCGGCAAAACCGGAATTCAGGGAAACTTCCGTACAAATCCGGCGGTACGCCGGTTTGCGGTGCCGGCAGAGACGATTAACGCGATTGATGACACCACCGTTCTCAGCCGGGAAGAAAAAATTCGCCGGGCGGTAGACGCCCGATTTTCAGAAACAATTTATTTCACATCCCGCCATCCTTTGGCACAGCTGTCTGATCCATCGGTTTATGCCCATGATTTGACCGTGGTAACCCGGGAGGAGGGACGGGTGATGAGCATCACCCCGGGCCTGCATCCTTCTGGGACCGGTATTGCCTTTGATATCGGGACCACCACGATTGCAGCTTACATGTGCGACCTGAAAGCCGGAACCATTCTTACGGCCAAGGCCATGGTCAACCCTCAGCGCAGGTACGGAGAAGATGTCATCTCCCGGATTTCCGCGGTCAACGACCATCCGGATGCGTTGACTTCCCAGCAGCAACTGGCGGCCGGGGCCATGAACCACCTCATCGACGCATGCCTGGAAGAAACCGGCCAAAGCCGTCACATCATTGACCGGATTACGGTGGTGGGAAATCCCACCATGGAACACCTGATAGCTGGACTCGCCCCCCATACCCTGGGGACTGCCCCTTATCTGCCGGTTTTTCAGGATGCCATTGAGCCCGTCTGCAAAGATCTGGGGCTTCATGCCGGAGACAATGTGCCCGTATTCATTTTTCCGGTGATTTCCGGATTTCTGGGAGGGGATATTCTGGCAGCCTGCCTGGGGGATCTGTCCCACACCCGGAAAGAAACCACCCTGATCATCGACATCGGTACCAACGGAGAACTCATGCTCTGCAAGGACGGCAACATCTGGGCCACCAGCTGTGCCACCGGACCGGCCCTGGAAGGGGCTCAGATATCCAGCGGCATGAGAGCCGCCACCGGCGCGGTCAACCGTGTCTGGATGGAAAACGGTGCCATTGTCCATGATACCATCAACCGGGCCCCGGCCATCGGCATCTGCGGCACCGGAGTGATCGATATTCTGGCGGCCATGCGGAAAACCGGCACCATCCGGGAAGACGGAAAATTCGACCCGGCCAAGCCGGGAGTCACCAGCGACGACAAAGGAATTGGCCGGGCCTTCACTCTTCCGGGCACGGATGTCCAGTTCATTCTCAAAGATGTCCGCCAAGTCCAGCTGGCCAAAGCAGCCTTGTCTGTCGGCATCCGGATGATACTGGAAAAAGCCGGCGTCACCCGGGTGGACCGGACCATTCTCACCGGGGCGTTCGGTGCCAAGTTTGACTGGGAAAATGCCCGTGACATCGGAATGCTGCCGCCCTTGGTGTGTGAAAATGACATGATCTCTGCGGAAAATCTGGCAGGCACCGGTGCGGTCATGGCCCTGTTGGACAAATCCTATGAATCGGAAGTTCGGAAAATGGCCCGGCAGGTGACCTTCATCGACCTGGCTTCCCAACCCGGATTTGTGGAACGCTTTTCATCGGCCACCCGGTTTCCAGCGTTGAATTTGCCTTGACAAAATGCACGTCTCATGGATTACTGTTCAGTGGAGTTCGGACAAAACGAATGTATGGTACATAGAAAAAAGGGAGGGAAAATGAATCCTGTAAAAATCCTGGTATTGACGATATGCGCTTTTTTTATTGCCGGTAATGCATTTTCGGTGTTTGCCGGGGATTACGATCAGACCATTTCCGTGTTCAGAAAATCTTCAGCGGTTCAGCCGTTTTTCAACAGTGCATATGGGTATGCGGTATTTCCCACTGTGGGAAAAGGGGGAATCGTGGTCGGCGGTGCCTATGGAAAAGGCCGGGTGTACCGGCAAGGCGACATCACCGGAGAGGTCACATTATCCAAGGTGAGTGTGGGATTTCAGCTGGGGGGTCAGGCGTTTTCCGAAATCATTTTTTTTCAAGACAAGCGGGCTTATGATGACTTTATCAGCGGCAGTTTTGAATTTGACGCCTCCATGTCCGCCGTGGTCATCACCGCCGGTGCCCAGGCCAAAGCCGGCACCGAGGGGCAACCGCCGGTGCCAGTGCCGGGCCCGCCACAGGGACCCAGGCTGAAATCGGTTACACCAAAGGGCTGGCCGTGTTCGTCCATACCAAGGGGGGCCTGATGTATGAAGCCGCCATCGGTGGGCAGAAATTCGATTTCACCCCCTTTAACGCAAATCAAGTCATGAAATCTGTGTGGATCCCCCTACGGACCCGTCCGTTCCCGGGATCCACTCCAGCTCCACCTCAAAATTCTTTTTCAGCCGGTTCCCCTGTTCCTCTTCCGTCTTGAACAACACTGTTTCACGTCCCATTATCATCCTCCTTGTATTCAAAAACTCATACCGCCTTTTCCATGCCCATTCAACGATATTTAGGTCCCCGCTCCTCAAGCAACACTCCCAATTTTTATTCAGGTTCTGTGAACGGGCAATGACTGGCTGGGCCCTGCCCTCAAACGGTTTCGTCATATCGGAGAGACGCTTCTCCTCCACCGGTCTGCTGCCGGGCCGGCCGGCGCGGATCGATCCGGGTTGATATTTTTCAGGGGGTATGGTTCAATTACCGGATGAGTGACAATGTATTTTATTTCATCCTGGTACAGACTTCCGCAATTCTGGCCGGGATACTGATTCTGGGTTCCCTGGGGCACATGGTGTATCAGCGCAGAGAGCCTCCCAGCATGATCGCATGGCTTCTGGCCATTATTCTGTTGCCTTATCTGGCCGTGCCGCTTTATTTCATATTCAGAAGCCGAAAGCTCAAACGACAGACAAAAACGGCGCTCAAGCTGGCAAAAAAAGGGGAAATACCAGATCAGGAAGCCACCCACATCGACATGGTTCTTCGAAACAACGGGATTGCCGGCGCCACCGTTGGGAACCGGTTTTTCTTTCATACCGACGGAGTCAACGCCTATAACATACTTATGGATCAGATTGAATCAGCCCGGGAAACCATTCTCATCTCCACATATGTCCTCAGGTCAGATTCCACAGGAAAAAATATCCTGTCCGCCCTGGCCCGGAAAGCCTCCCAGGGGGTGCAGGTAAAGCTGCTCATCGACTGTATCGGATCACTGCCTCTTTACTTTCGCCGAAAGCCTCTGCGGAGCCTGCAAAGAGCCGGAGGACAGGTGGCGTTTTACATGCCGCTTTTGACCCGGCCGTTTCAGAATTACATCAATTTGAGAAACCATCGGAAAATTTTCATTTTTGACGATTACACCGTTTTATCCGGCGGTATGAATATTTCCAGGGAATATATAGGCCCTTCCCCTTATGATGAGCGCTGGGAAGATATCCTGTTTTTCCTCCAGGGACCGGCAGTATTCCACTATCGGGAAATTTTTTCCGAGGACTGGAACCATACGGCCGCAGAAAAACTGGCCATGCCGGATTTTTTTCCGGATGCGACGGGAGAGGCCACTCTTCAGGTGGTGCCCTCCGGACCGGATATCCAAAGTGACGCGTTATACGAAGCCCTCCTGTTTGCTGTTTTTTCGGCCCAAGAGCGCATCTGGATTGTCACGCCGTATTTTGTCCCGGACAAAAGCCTGATGCAGGCCCTGGTCATTGCCTGCCACCGGGGTGTGGATGTCCGGCTGATCACTCCGGCCAGCTCCAATCACCTGATCGCCGATCTGAGCCGGTCCGGTTTTATGCGGGAATTGGAAAGCAAGGGGGTGAAAGTGTTGCTGTATTCCGAAAGGATGATTCATGCCAAAGCCATTTTATTCGATCGCCGGGGGGTCATGATGGGATCTGCCAATTTTGACCAGCGCAGCCTGTTTCTTAATTATGAAGTGGTCTGTTTTGCCTATTCCGAATCCATTATCGATGAATGTGCCACCTGGATGACTCAGTTGATCGCCGATTGTACCAGCCGCATGCCGCCGGCCGGACGGTGGCGCCGGATCAGTGAAAACCTCATGAGCGTATTTGCGCCATTGCTCTGACACAGCAGGGATCTGACGAAATGTTCAAACCGGACTTTTCTTTACTTCGGTCCCCTTTGATCCTGGAAAACAAGATCATTCCTTCCGATTTCGGTATCCTTTGTTGGAACGTTCACAAGGAGAATCTGAAGCCGGAGTTCGATACCATGATCCGAAACTGGATCCGACAGTTTGACATCGATATACTGATGTTCCAGGAAGCTGTGTTCCCGGACAATCTGGTTTCAGTGGCCGGACTGTCCTATGCGGCCGCCGCCAATATCAAGATCCGGCGGGTCCTTTTCGGGGTTTTGACAGCGGCCACCGCCGATATCCACACCAAAACCGATGTCATGTCCCTGGCCCGGGAAACCATGCTCACCACCCGGAAAAACTTGCTCATGACCCGGTACTGGCTCGACACCGGCGATCTACTATTGGTAGTCAATGTGCATGCGATGAACTTTACTTCCCGGGCTGGTATGAATGGGAATTTTCCCGGCTGATCAAAACGTTGCAGCACCATACCGGCCCGATGGTTGTCGCAGGGGACTTTAACTGCTGGAATCGTTCCCGACTCCGGATTATCAGGCTCTGGCATGGAACCTGGGCCTGAAACAAGCCCGGCCGGAACGGCCCCACCTGGTCAAACAGTTTCTCGGATTTGAACTGGACCGCATCTATTTCCGGCATATGACGTTGCGGCATATGGACGCACTGGAAAACCCCATCTTCTCGGATCACAATCCCCTCCTGGCAAAGTTTTCCTGCACTCGACCCGGTTGAGAAACATTTTGATTGTACTGAGGGATCAGGTCTGATATCAATTTGTTATGTTTACGACTCTGACGTCTCTCACACTGGCACTGTTTGTGGCCACACTGCTGCCCTTATGGAAACATCCCCACTGGATCATCCGGTCCATGGATTTTCCCCGGCTGCAGCTAGTCGTAATCGCCTGCGTGCTGCTCATTTTTCAGTGGTTTTTTTTTGATTTTCACACGGTGTTTCATGCGCTGCTGATCACGATAACTGTCGTTTGTCTGGCCTGGCAACTTTGGTGGATTGCTCCCTACACTGTGGTCTGGCCCAAAGAGGTTACAACAGCGGCGGATTGTCCGCCCAACCGTCGGCTTCGCATTATCACGGCCAATGTGCTGACCCCCAACCGGAATGCCAAAGACCTGATCCGATTGGTTGAACAGTTTGGCACCGATATTCTGGTCACCCTGGAAACCGATCAATGGTGGCAGGATCAGCTGGATGTCCTGGAATCGGGCATGCCATATACCATCAAATGTCCGCTGGACAACCTTTACGGCATGCATGTGTATGCCCGGCTGCCCCTTGAACAATCGGAAATCGCGTTTCTCATTGAAAAAGATGTGCCATCCATGCATACGCTGGTCCGGCTGCGCAGCGGGGACAGAATTCAAATTCATTTTCTTCACCCGGCCCCGCCCAGCCCCACGGAGAATAAAGAATCAGCTGAAAGAGACGCAGAACTCATCATCGTGGCCCGCCGGCTTGAACACTGCACACACCCGGTCATTGTGACCGGTGACCTGAATGACGTGGCCTGGTCCGGGACTACCCGTCTGTTCCGCAAAATCAGCGGGCTTCTGGACCCCCGTGTGGGCCGGGGCATGTTCAACACCTTCCATGCTCGGTATCCGGTTTTAAGATGGCCTCTGGACCACATTTTTCACAGCCGGCATTTCACGGTTTGCCGGGTAAACCGTCTACCGTTTTTCGGATCAGATCACTTTGCCCTTGCCACGGAACTGTGTTTCACTCCGGATAAAAATGGCAACCGGCAGGGACTTGAACCGGATCAATCCGACCGGTCCTGGGCCCAATCCATCATCGAAAAAAAAGGCAAGCAATTGCAGGAAGTGCCTGCCCCGTTTGAAAAATGACAAAAAAGCTTTGCGTTGCCATTCTGATTACCTCATCAGAGTTTGCACTCTTTCATTGTCTGGGCCACTTCTCTGTATACGTCTGAAAATCTGAGCATACCGATGAATTCGTTTTTTTCCATCACAAACAGGGTGTCATGACGGTTGACCACAAACAGATGAAAGCATTTGGAAAGGGTGTCTTTGGCATCCACGGTCTGTCCTTCATTGGGGATCTTCGCAAAATCCTTGACATGGACATCAGCTGCCTTTCGGCATAGGTCCTTAAACGGACTTTCCCACAGGTCATACTCTTTCTGCATGGTACTCCAGATGTATTTAAGGCCGAATTTAGCAAGGGTTTCCTCCACGTTCACCTTGTTGTATTTTTTTTTCCAGTCCTTTGAATAGATCAATGGGAGAAATTTTTCCAATGACCTGTTTTTTTTCATTTTCCACCAGCAGTATCCGCTGCTGGCTTTCCCCGGACAAAAAAGCTTTCTGAGCTTTTTCCAGAGCGGAAAGCGCTTCAAACAGGGTGGCGGTTTCTGAAATTTTGGGGAATTTATCTGTTGACACCATCAGATCCCGTACTTTCATCTTTTCCATATTATCTGTCTCCTTGTTCTCCTGTTTCACGTCTTTTCCAATACTGAACCGACATAAATCGAATCAGCAGGGGGTGGGTTTTCGAATATCCGGTTTACTGAATATAGAATAGGAAACCCTTCTGAAAGTCAATGGATTTTCAACTTTCCCGTTGAAAACATTCGCTGAAACAGCTGACATATCCCTGGACATATGATAAATACAATAACATTTTAGAAAATGGATGCATGATCCCAAACAATGGAGTCCCCCATGAAAAACAAGCGATTGGCCTTAACACAAAAGCCGGTGGATACGTTTGAATCCGATCTGGTGGTTTATTTTGCCTTTCATCAGAAAGATTCCCCGCCTTTATGTGATCCGACAGTTCAAGCCCAGGTGGAGAACGCATTTGCGTTGAACGATTTTACTGGCAAGACCACGGATCAGCTTCTCTTTTATCCAACACCGGCAGACAGCCCCAAAAAGACCGGAGGGAAACGGATCCTGGTCCTGGGGCTGGAAACAGAAGAGGCGCAAAAAAACATTTCCGGATTTCTGGACACCCTGCGCAAGCGGGGCGGAGACATTGCCAAAACCTGCAAAAAAACCAAGACCATCACCCTGGTGGTCTGCCTGCCGCAAATTCCGGATGTGCCCCTGGATAAGACAACGGAAGCCCTGGTAGAAGGCATCTTGCTGGGAGATTACCAGTTTGCCAAATACCGGCAGACATCCAAAAAAGACACCGATTTTCCAGGTATTTCATTCGTTTGGATTTCCTGTGACAAAGAAACAGCACCGGTTCAAAAAGCTTTGAATAGGGCAGAAAACTCGGCTGCTTCAGCCTGCAAGGCCCGGGACATGGCCAATGAACCGGGCAATGGATGGACCGCCGAATCGTTTGCCGATTACGCAAAGTCGCTGGCAGAAACCCATGGTCTGACATGCACCTGTCTGGACAAAAAGGGCATGAAGGAACTGGGCATGGGCGGCATTCTGGGTGTGAACCAGGGATCTGCCACACCGCCTTTTCTGGTGACCCTGGAATATGATCCCGGCAGAAAAGCCGACACCTTGCTGCTGGTGGGCAAGGGCCTGACCTTTGATTCCGGAGGGATCAGCATCAAACCGGCCGCCGGCATGGAGGAGATGAAATATGACATGTGCGGCGGAGCAGCGGTCCTGGCGGCCATGGCGGTCGTGGCAGAAGAAAACCGGACCTGCGGGTAGTGGCCATGGTACCGGCCACTGACAACATGCCCGGGGGGTCGGCCCTGCGGCCAGGAGACATCATTTCTCATGTCAACCAGGTGACATCGGAAGTGGTGAACACCGATGCCGAAGGCCGTCTGATCCTGGCCGATGCCCTGGCTTACGGCATCAAGAGCTATGAGCCCGACTGCGTGGTGGACATCGCCACCCTCACCGGGGCGGTGATCATCGGCCTGGGTCACCATTATACCGGAATGGTGTCCAACAGCGACGCGCTGGCCCAGCGTGTGGAATCAGCTGGTCAGGATGCCGGGGAACCGGTGTGGCGCCTGCCGCTGAACGAAGACTATGTCAAGCAGATCGAATCCAAGGTGGCGGATATCAAGAACACCGGCGGCAAACCCGCGGGTACCATCACCGCGGCCGCGTATCTGTCCAAATTTGTGGGGACACCCCCTGGGTCCACCTGGACATCGCGGGCACGGCCTGGAATTTCACTGAAAAATCCTATATTCCCAAAGGCCCTTCCGGCATCGGGGTCCGGACCTTTATCCAGCTGATTCGGTCCTGGGAAAAATGGCCATCCGCATGAATCAGACAGGAGAACCGTTCCCATGATGACCCGGGAATTTGAAAAAATCGTCGGCCAGGTGAGCACGGTGGTGTTGGGAAAACACCCCCAGATCCGCCTGGCCCTGGCCTGCCTTTTTGCCCGGGGCCATCTGCTCATCGAAGACCTGCCGGGCATCGGCAAAACCACCCTGGCCAAGGTGCTTGCCAAAAGCCTGGGCTTGAAATTTCAGCGCATGCAGTTCACCTCTGACCTGCTTCCCGGCGATATCCTGGGCATGTCGGTGTTTGATCAGCACGCGGCCACCTTCACCTTTCATCCCGGCCCCATCTTTACACAGGTGTTTCTGGTGGATGAGATCAACCGGACCACCCCCAAAAGCCAGAGCGCTTTACTGGAAGCCATGGAAGAACAGCAGGTGACCATCGAGGGCGAGACCCGTGCATTGGAAGCCCCGTTCTTTGTCATTGCCACCCAGAACCCCATGGAACAGGCTGGGACCTTTGCGTTACCCGAATCACAGATGGACCGGTTTCTCATGCGCATCCATCTGGGATACCCGGACCGGGACGCGGAAAAGCAGATATTGAAAGGCATCGGTGCGGAACCGGCCATGACCGAACTGACGCCCTTTCTGGATGCCGGACGAGTGCTGGCCATCCAGAACGCGGTGGACCAGGTTCATGTGTCAGACACCTTTCTGGCCTATCTCCAGGACATTTTGGCGTTCACCCGGACTTCCGGGGAATTCCAGGTGGGACTGTCCCCCCGGGCCGGTCTTTCCCTATCCCGGGCGGCCCGTTCCTGGGCGTATCTGCACGGCCGTGACCACACCCTGCCTGAAGACCTCCAACAGATGCTGCCCTGGGTGGCCGGGCACCGGCTAAAATCCGGTCGGGACGGTTTCGAGTTTTCCCGGGACCGGCTCATGGACCTGTTGAAAACCGTGCCGGTCCCGGTATAATTCCGGGCGGCCCTCTCCATCACATGTCCATGATCATAGACAAAAAACAGCTTTCCTTTCGCCCCACCCGGCACGGCCTGCTGTTTCTCGTCATCCTGGGCGCCATGATGGCCGGCTCCGTCAACTACAACAACAATGCCGGGTTCATCCTGGTATTTCTGCTGGGCGGCATGGCCCTGATCTCGCTGTTCCACTCCCGGAACAACCTGACGGGGATAGGCATTGTCTTTGTCTCCGCACCCCCGGTGTTTGCGGGCGATACCGCCCGGTTCATTCTGGAGGCTCGGTCCAACGGCCCGGAAAGGGCGGGCCTGACCCTGGCATTGCCCGAACAGACTGATCGGCTGGAAACCTCTCTTGGCCAGGATGAAATAAAACGAATTCAACTTCCTTTGAAAACAACGACACGGGGAATTATCACCCCCGGGCCGTTGACCCTGTCATCGGTCTATCCCTTTGGATTGTTCCGGCTCCAGACCCGGATCCCGCTCTCCGTGAGCTGCCTGGTATATCCGGCCCCGGCCGAGGGCAATGACGGCCAGAGACACGGACACGGTCTTCCGGCCGGGGCCGCTGCCGGCCGGGATGCCGGACCCGATGATTTCCAGGGCTTGTCCGTGTACCAGCCCGGCCAGGATGTGGGGCGCATCTACTGGAAAGCGGTATCCCGGGGGCAGGGGGTGTTTGTCAAACATTTCACAGCCGGGGCCGGGGGAGACCTGTTGCTGGATTTTGATGCCATCCCTTCCCCGGACACGGAATACAAACTGTCCCGGCTGTGCCGCATGGTGGTGTCAGCCAACCGCCAGAACATCGCTTATGGGCTGAAACTGCCGGGCCAGCTGATGCCCCCGGCCCGGTCCCGGGCACCGTCACCATTGTCTCAAGGCCCTGGCCCTGTTTAAGAAGAAGGAACCTGACGTTTGAAAGACCAGGCCCGCCAAGTGATTCCCGTCATTCTGGCCCTTGCCGTGGCCATGGCCCCTCATATCCCGGACCTGCCTTTGTGGATCATTGTCTGGTGCATGCTCATGTGGCTGTATATGCTGGTGCGGCTTGACACTGGTTGGCCGGTGCCCGGCCCCATCCTCCGGCATGTGCTGGTTTTTGCCGGGATCGCAGGGCTTCTGGCCACCTTCCGGGTTCAGATCGGGGCGGATGCCTTTGTGGGGCTCATGGCGGTGATGGCCGGCATCAAACCCTTTGAAATGACCACCCACCGCCACCGGATGATCACGGTGCTGCTCACCTATTTCATCATCATCACCAGCCTGTTCCGGTCAGAATCCCTGTGGATCATGCTGTATGTGTTTATCAGCGTGTTTGTCACCACCGTGGCCCTAGTACGCATCAATCACCCCCAGGGGACGCTCCGGTCCTGCATTTCCCTGACCGGGCGGATCATGGCTCTGGCCATTCCCCTGATGGTGGCGCTATTTTTGCTGTTTCCAAGGCTTCAGCAGGGCCTGTTTGTCATGGAAGCCCCGGAAACCGGCAGATCCGGGTTTTCGGAAATCCTGAGTCCGGGCAGCATCTCCCGCATGACCCAGGACCCGTCCGTGGCGTTCCGGGCAGATTTTGACGTCCCCCTTCCCCGGATCGGCGGCCTGTACTGGCGGGGGATTGTGTTTGAGCGGTTCAACGGAACCCAGTGGCTTCCGGCGGACCGGCCAGGGTTTATCGATCCGGAACTGCCCAATTCAAGCGTTCCGGTGACTGCTACCATGGTTCTGGAACCCCATGCCAGCCGGAGGCTGTTTGCCCTGGACCGGCCGGTGGACCCACCGCCGGGGTCCCGCCTGACATCGGCCTTCACCCTCTTGAGATTCCGGCCCGTGACCCGGAAACTTGTCTACCGGACCGCGTCAAACCCGGACCTGCCCGGCATAGACCGGCCCGGTAAGGGACCCGGCCGGGACCAATTCCCACCGCCGGCCCCGGTATCCCTGCCTTCAGACCCGCAACCCCGACACCCGGGCTCTGGCCATTTCCCTGGCACAAGACCTGCCAAATCCCCGGGAAAAACTTGAGCGGATTCTGGCTTTTTTCAGGGAACAGGGCTTCACCTATACCTTGACCCCTCCCCGGGGCGGCAGACACCCCGTGGATGAGTTTATGCTGAAAACCCGGCAGGGATACTGCGAGCATTATGCCGGGGCCCTGGCGTTCATGATGAATGCGCTGAAAGTTCCGGCCCGGGTGGTGGGGGGATACCTGGGCGGGGAACTCAACCCATACGGCAACTATATCACGGTGCGCCAGTCCTTTGCCCATGCCTGGGTGGAGGTGTTTCTTCCGAATTCCGGATGGATCCGGGTGGATCCACCCTGGTGGTGGCTCCCCGGCGCCTGGAACAGAATCCGGACGGGTCCTCCTCCTATACTGCCACAGATCCCGGCACGATTCCTGTTCTCAAAAAACTGTCATTTCTGCTGGATGCGGCAAATCTTAAATGGGAAGCCTGGTTCACCGGGTATTCCTTTGCCACCCAGAAGGCCTGGCTGGGGCGGCTGGGACTGGACACCACAAGGGGCACATGGCGGATCAGCCTGGTGCTGGCGGGCCTGACTCTGCTGGTGGCTGCCCTGTTTTTCCGATTTTATCCCCGCCTGTTTTCGAAAACAACCAAACATCCCCGTGGCAGAGGCGTATGCCCTTTTCTGCAAACGAATGGCAACAGTCGGCCTGGAAAAATCCCCGGATCAAGGTCCCGTGAATTTTCTGAAGAAGATCAAACGCCTGCGGCCCGATCTGGAGACGGAAGCACAGGAAATCATTGACCTGTACGTTCAGATCCGGTTCGGAAAGACCACTCCGGATAACCGGATTTCGCTCCTGGCAACCCGGGTCAAACGGTTCAAGCCGTTTCGAAAGGCCAAACCCGATTCCTACCGCACACAGGAAATTCATTCATGACAAAAAACATGACACCGTCCCCTGATACCCCTGTTTCCCAACAGCCCATTTCTCCAGTGGACCCGGCAACGAGGTCAAAAATTCAGCAGTGTCTGTTGCACTGGTACCAGGCCCATCAACGCCGCCTCCCCTGGCGGGACACCCAGGACCCCTACCATATCTGGGTATCTGAAGTAATGCTTCAGCAGACCCAGGTCAAGACCGTGACCCCCTATTTTCTGGCGTTCCTGGCCGCGTTCCCCACCCTGAAAGATCTGGCGAAAGCGGACCTGGACAGAGTGCTCAAGCAATGGGGAAGGGCTGGGGTATTATGCCCGGGCCAGAAACCTGCATGAGGCGGCACGACAGGTGGTGGAAGTGTCCGGCGGCCGGATTCCGGGACGGTTTGCTGATTTCAAGGCCCTGCCGGGGTGGGGGCCTACATTGGCTCTGCCGTGATGAGCATCGCCTTTGGCAGGCCCCGGGCCGTGGTGGACGGCAATGTCAAACGGGTCCTGGCCCGGCTGTTCTGCCTGGACACGCCCGTGAACCACAGTTCCGCCCATAAACGGTTCCAGCCTTTGGCAGACACCCTTCTGGACCGGTCTGATCCCGGTACGTTCAACCAGGCGGTCATGGAGCTGGGGGCGTTGGTCTGCACCCCGTCCGCCCCGGACTGCACCGCCTGCCCCCTTACCCTTTTTTGCTGTGCGAAAAAGGAATCACGAGCCATGGATTTTCCGGTGAAACTGACACGAAAAAAACGCCTTGTCACCACATCAGCACCGGCATTGTGATCAAACAGGGCAGACTGCTGATCACCCGCAGGAGGCCTGACGGCCTTCTGGGCGGGCTGTGGGAGTTTCCCGGGGGCAAAGTGAAAAAAAATGAAACTGCCACCGATGCCTGTGTCCGGGAAATCAGGGAGGAAACCGGGCTTACCGTCCAGGTCTCGGATTTTCTGACCCGGATCAGGCATGCCTATACCCATTTTAAAATTGAAATGGATGTGTTTTTCTGTGATTATGTGTCCGGAGAGGTGGTTCTGGACGGGCCGGTGGATTATAAATGGATCTATCCGGCACAGATCCGGGAATTTGCCCTTCCAAAGGCCAACCTGAAATTTATTGACATGATTTACCAAAACCCGGCATTACTGGATTTAAGTGATGCGTGCTGACATTGAAACCAGAAAAAAAATCGAAAAAATCACCTGGATCGGGCTGCTGGCCAATGTCGCCCTGTCTATGATCAAACTGGTTATCGGATGGACCGGCGGCAGCCAGGCGGTGGTGGCGGATGCGCTGCACAGCTTTTCCGACACGGCCTCGGATGTGGTGATCCTGTTCGGGGTCCGTTACTGGACCGCGCCGCCGGACGATTGCCACCCCTTTGGCCACCAAAAAATCGAATCCTTTGTCACCATTGTCATCAGTCTAATCCTTTTAGGGGTGGCCGCAGGCATCGGAACCAATGCCATTGTCTGCCTGATGCAGCCATCCCACCCCCAGCCGCAGCCTGTTGTTCTGGCCGCGCCCCTGCTGTCCCTGTTGGTCAAGGAAATTCTGTACCGCATCACATTTGCCGCCGGGTGGCAAACCGGTCCTCGGCTTTAAAAGCCAATGCCTGGCACCACCGCACCGATGCCCTGTCCTCCATCCCGGTGCTGGTGGCGGTGACCGCCGGGCTCATCTCCCCGAAACTGGCGTTTCTGGATCCGGTGGCCGCCATCCTGGTATCGGTCTTCATTATCAAGGTGGGGATCGATATCTTAGGCGACAGCCTGGCCGAGCTGACAGACAAGGGAATGTCCCCGAAAGAGCGGGCCAGTATTCAGACCCTGATCCAAGGGATTTCCCATGTCCAGGGCACGCACCGGATACGGTCCCGGAAAATCGGCGGTTTTTTTCACCTGGACCTTCACCTGGAGGTGGATGGACAGATGACCGTGCGCCGTGGTCATGAGATTTCCGAAACCGTCAAGCAGGCTCTGATAGCCCGGTACCCCAAAATCATCGATGTGATGGTCCACCTGGAACCGGCAAATGAAAATCCGGGAATAAAACCGGACCGTGATCGGTCTTCAGATTATAAAAAAGATTGAATTGATGCATCTCCTGATTATGTTATATCCCAAGGAGGCGAGATCAGGATGATGATAACATGACATCTGAAAAAAAAGAGGAACTTGACAGGCACCGGTTCAAGACCCTGACATATCCCCATATGTCACTGCTATACAACTTGGCTCTCAAATACACCGGCAATGTGTTTGATGCCCATGACCTTGTGCAGGAAACCTATTTGATGGCGTTTAAACATTTTTTCCAGCTCAGGGACCCATCCCGGGTCAAACCCTGGCTTTTGAAAATTCTGAAAAACAATTTTCTGAAGACCTGCCGGACAGATGCCGAAACACATCAGCGCCGGGAAACCGATTACATAATGTACCTCAAAGCCTGTGCGGACACAATCGACACCGATGACCGGCTTTCCCTGGCCGCGGACATCCGGCTGGTGAATCAGTCCATTGAGGTGCTGCCGGCGGCCTGCAAGGAGATTCTGACCCTGTATTACATGGAGGATTTGCCGTACAAAGAGATTGCAGCGGCTCTGGATATCCCCGTGGGCACGGTTATGTCCCGCCTGAACCGGGCAAAAGAACGATTAAAGACCATCCTGCTGAAAAGAGTGCAGAAACGTCGGCATGCCTTTCAGATCAGCCTTGAAACGGAACCCACCTGACCCATGAACTGCGAAGAATTTCTAGCGTGGATGAAACCCCTTGCCGGCCGAAGAATGCCGGAAAATCCCGAGGTGACGGACCACCTTCGGTCCTGCCCGGCCTGCCGGCAGATGGTTGCTCTGGATGCCTGCCTGGAGGCTGGCATCCAGCAGGCGTTCACCCCCCCCCGCCTGCCGGCGGGACTGGCGGAATCCATTGATGCATGTGTGGACCGATACGCAGACGTCCGCCAAAAACCGGATCGATCCGGCCATGACCCCTTGCCTTCCGCAAAACCCATTGTAACGGCTGCCCGGAAAACGATTCTCTAAAAAAACAGAACCGGTGGGTATGGTTTTCGGAAATAACTCGGGTATTGAATCTACTGCCACAATGTGATATAATCTTTTGTCATAATAACCATATACAAAAAGAGGCCTTTGCGTGAAAATCGTTTCCATTGCCGTCAGCAAAAAAAAAGGCACCACCAAACAATGTGTGAACCAGGCAGAACTTGTGGAAAACCACGGCATCCAGGGGGATGCCCATGCCGGTGACTGGCACCGGCAGATCAGTTTTCTGGCATCCGAGAGCATCGATGCCGTCAGCACCCCGGACTTTGTCCTTAATTTCGGGGATTTTGCCGAAAACATCGCTACCACCGGCATTGACTGGAAAGCCCAGAAAATCGGACAGAAAGTCCGGCTGGGGGACACCGCCCTGGTGGAGGTCACCCAGATCGGTAAAAAAATGCCACAAAAAATGCGCCATCTTCTACCGTACCGGTGACTGCATCATGCCCAAAGAAGGGGTATTTGGAAAAATTCTCACCGGCGGCACCATCCGCGTGGGCGATAAAATCACACTTCTGGAATGACCGGAGATCCGGATTTACTATACCCTAAACTTTTGTGACCGGCACCGGTCCATTCATTTAATTCTGAATCAGGAAACAGACTGTCATGACCTATAAAATCGAACTCAAGAATGCGGTCAAAGGCTACACCTATGACCAGGACAAAATCATCTCCCCGGAAAAACCGTGGCGCTGTTCAAACAAAAAGCCGCCAAAGCCGGGCTGGATATTTTGAGCCGGACCCGGCGCATCGACAACGGCCGCCTGAACATTCCGGTGTTTTTCAGTGAATGCGGGGCCCATGCCAGGGAAGTCATCGGCACCAGCAAACAAATGGGCAAGGGCGGAACCCTGGCCCAGGCTGAAGCCAGCGCGGTCATGGAGCTGGCGGAACGGTTCAGTTTTTTTTCCTTTGCCAAAACCCCCAGCCATTTTTTCGAAACCCGGCCCAAAAACTTAAGCGACACAGCCCTTCCCTTTGACCAGATCATCCGGTCCGTGCAAGATAATGAAACAGAGGCCCTGAAAATCAAGCCCATATTCGACGATCTGACCCTTCAATGGACCCAAGGATATAACCTGACCCTTAAAAAAGAGGTGCTGATCCCGTTCAACTGGTTTTACATGATCAACGAGTTCAACGGCCCGTGTGCAGGCAATTGCGATGAAGAAGCCCTGATTCAGGGGCTGTGCGAACTGGTGGAGCGGCACACCTCCTCTCTAGTGAGCCACGGGAATCTGAAGGTGCCGGGAATCCGCACCGACACATTCACCGACCCTTTGGTCAAAGAGATGCTGGCCAAATACAAAGCCTGCGGTATCCAGATTTTTGCGTCTGACTTTTCTCTGGGCACGGGCATCCCCACCATCGGGGTTCTGGCCTGGGACCCTGCCACCTTTCCTGAAAAAAGCGAGATCGTATGGACCGCAGGTACCTCGCCCGATCCTCAGAAAGCCATGAGCCGTGCCCTGACGGAGGTGGCTCAGCTGGCCGGTGATTTCAATACCGGATCCAATTACGTGGCCTCGGGCCTGCCCAAATTCACCTGCATCAAGGATGCCGCCTACATCACCCATCCCGACACCCTGGTGACCCTGGCCGACCTGCCCGACCTTTCAGACGATAATATCCGAAAAGAGGTGGAAACCCTGACTTCGGTCCTCCAGACACAGGCATATCAAGTCCTGGCCATTGACACCCGGCATCCGGAGCTGGATATCCCGGCCTTTTACACCATCATCCCGGGCGCCCATTTCCGGGAACGGGCCGTTTCTGCCAGTGTGGGCATGTTCACAGCCCGGCTCATCACCGAGACCCTGGACCCCATCCAGGCCCTGGATCGGCTGGAATCCCTGGAAACCGCCCTGCCGGACAAATATTACACCCGTTTCTACAAAGGCCTGGTATACAATGCCATCGGAGAATATCCCACCGCGCTGGCGGAATTTGAAGCCGCCATGGAAAGGAAACCGGTCCTGCAGAACCTGCCGGATATCTGTTCCCACATGGGGGCCTGCCTCAAGGATCTGGGAAAGTATGACAGGGCTGTGGAAATCTGCACCCGGGGCCTGGCCGTGGATGACCAGCGCCCGGACCTGCTCAACACCGTGGGGGTATGCCATTTTCTGCAAAAAAACCACCACAAGGCTATCACCTGCTTCGAACAGGCTGTGGAAATCGACCCGTCCCAGGCCATCAACTATGCCAACATCGGCTCCAACTACCGGGAACTGGGAGAACCGGCACTGGCAGTCAAATTCTATGAAATGGCCCTGAAAATTGACCCGACCATTGAATTTGCCAGAGACAACATTCAAAGGCTGAAAAAAATGATCTGATCCCGCTGTTTCAAATGAAAAGAAATCCAACAACGCTCTATGGAGACGGACGATCATGCCAAACAAAAAGGGAAAAAGAACCGGCGTCCGTGAAATCCTGGTCATGGGGGTTTTCTGGCGGATTCTGTTTATCGAAACGGTTCTTCTGCTAGGATCTCTGGGTTACCGGTGGCTGGCTGAAGGGGCCGGCCCCTTGGAGCTGTTCTGGTATGCCATCCGGATCATTTCGCTGGTGGGCATCATCGTTGTCTTCATGGTGGTGAGCCTGAAACACTTTCTGACCCGGAAAATCATCGATCCTCTGGAGCAAATTACCCTTGCCAACCGGCAGATCGAAACGGATTTTTCCAAGGCGAATGTCATTGATCTGCCGACAGACACGCCCGATGAAATCAAGGCCATTGTCTCCACCCGGGCAAAGATGCTTGAACGCATCATCAGGGTATCGGATCAGCGGCTCCAGCTGATCCGGTTCATCAAAGAGACCTTTGGCCGGTATCTTTCCAAAAAGTGGTGGAAGAGATTCTCTCTTCCGACAAAGGCCGGCAGATCGGCGGCACCCGGAAGACCGTCACCGTGCTCATGGCTGATTTGAGGGGATTTACCGCCCTTTCGGAATCCCGTGATCCTGAACAGATGGTTCAGCTGCTCAACCGGTATCTCAAGCAGATGTCTTCCATTATCCTGGATTATGACGGCATGATTGACGAAATCATCGGAGATGCAATCCTGGCCTTGTTCGGTGCGCCGGATCCCCATGAAAACGATCCCCAGCGGACGGTCGCCTGTGCCATCGAGATGCAGAACCACCTGGCCCGCCTCAACGAGGAACTCACGGAGGAAGGATATCCCGCTCTCGAAATGGGCATCGGTATCAATACCGGCAGCGTGATTGTGGGCAATATCGGATCGGACCTGAGAATGAAATACGGGATTGTCGGAGAAACCGTCAATCAGGCGGCCCGGATCGAATCCAACAGCATCGGCGGACAGGTGCTGATCGGCGAATCCACTTACAAGTCGGTTCAGGCACAGGTCCAGGCAGATCCTCCCAAAACCCTGATGATGAAAGGCATGAAAAAACCCCTGGTATTTTATTCGGTGTCCGCCATTGATATGGACGGTCAGGCCATCTCCCTGGATGTGACGGCGTCTCCGGGTCCGCTGCTGGAGATCCAGATTCCGATTCACTGCTGGCTTATACAGGACAAAAAACTGGATCTCATTCCCCTGACCGGCGCCTCCGTGGCCCTGGATGAAACCCAGATGATCATTCAGACCGCCACTGCCATTGACCCGTTGACCGATGTGAAACTCAATTTTGATTTCTGCCTGGAAGCCCACTGTTTTGATGATATCTATGCCAAGTGTATCCATACCGAACCGGTCCGGGGCGGGCATCATTCAACGTTGCACATCACGGCTATGGCAGACAGTGACCGGGAAAGAATCCGGGAATGGATGACCCAGGCATCTGCCTGATCCCGGCACAACAGACAGGAAAAGCATGCGAATCATATAAACGGAAACCCATGAAAACAGCGAACGGCAGGATTTCATGAAACCTTCAGCATTCAAATGGATGATGGCATGTGCCGCCATCATCCTGGTGGTGCTTTTTTTCATATATGATCTGGGGCAATTTCTGTCCCTGTCATATTTCAAATCCCGGCATGCATGGCTGATGGACATCTATACCCATCACACCTTGATGACCCTCGGGCTATATATGCTCATTTATGTCACGGTCACGGCCCTGTCCCTGCCCGGAGCTGCGGTCATGACCCTGGCCGGGGGGTCGCTGTTCGGCCTTTTGACCGGTACTGTGGTGATCTCCTTTGCCAGCACCATTGGCGCCACTCTGGCGTTTCTGTTGTCCCGGTTTGTGTTAAAGGACTGGGTCCAGAAACGATACAAAGACAAACTGCGCACCATCAACCAGGGCATTGAAAAGATGGGGCGTTTTACCTGTTCACCCTGCGGCTGGTACCGGTGTTTCCGTTTTTCATCATCAACCTGGTCATGGGCCTAACCCCCATCCGCACCTCCCGGTTTTACCTGGTCAGCCAAATGGGGATGCTGCCGGGGACCCTGGTGTATGTCAACGCCGGTACCCAGCTGGCACAGATCAATTCTTTAAAAGGCATTTTGTCTCCGGGGCTGCTGCTGTCTTTTGCCCTGCTGGGCGTTTTTCCGCTCCTGGCAAAAAAAAGGGGTGAGTTTCATCAACCGAAAAAGGAAAGGAGGGCATCATGAGCCAGTATGATTACGATATCGGCATCATCGGCGGCGGGGCAGCCGGCCTGACCACCGCTTCCGGAGCTGCCCAGCTGGGAGCCAAAGTGATGTTGATCGAACAGGAAGGCCGCCTGGGCGGGGACTGCCTCCATTATGGATGCGTACCCAGCAAAACCCTGATCAAATCCGCCCATGTCTACCACCAGATGCAACACGCATCCAGTTTCGGGCTGCCGGAAGTGGCGGTGCCGCCGGTGGATTTCAGGCAGGTGGCGGACCGGATCCGGTCCGTAGTGGACACCATCCAGAAGCACGATTCCGAAGAACGGTTCTGCACCCTGGGCGCCAAAGTGATGTTCGGACAGCCCCGGTTTGTGGACGAGCACGCGGTGCAGGTCAACGGCACTTCCATCTCCGCGTCCAAATGGGTTATCGCCACGGGCTCCTCGCCGGCGGTTCCCCCCATCCCGGGCCTGGCAGACACCCCGCACCTGACCAACAAAGAAATCTTTTACCTGGACACCCTGCCCCCAACCCTGATCATCCTGGGGGCCGGTCCCATCGGCATCGAGATGGCCCAGGCCTTCAACCGGCTGGGCTCCCGGGTAACGGTCATCAACCGGTCCCCCCGGATACTGGGCAGAGAGGACAAAGACATGGCGGACGTCATCATGCGGATCATGGCAAATGAAGGGGTTCAGTTTGTTCTTGAGACGTCCATTGAACAGGTGGAACGGGTCAGCAGTCAGGTCCGGGTGACCGTCACCGACAATACCGGCAAACAGAGGCAGATGGCAGCCGACACCCTGCTGGTGGCCATGGGCCGGTCCCCAAACACCGGCGGCCTGGGTCTGGAGAGCATTGATCTCCCTGTGGAACGGACCGGTATTCCCGTGGACAACCGGCTGCGCACCCGGCACAAGCATATCTATGCGGCCGGGGACGTGACCGGCGGGTATCAGTTCACCCATGCGGCCGGTATGAAGGGGCATTGTCATTGCCAATGCCGTGTTTCGCCTTCCCCGGAAGGTCAACTACACCTGGCTGCCCTGGGTGACCTACACCGACCCGGAACTGGCCAGCATCGGCATGAATGAAACCATGGCTCAAAAAGCGGGCATCGACTATGCCGTTTTTACCGAAGCCTTCAAGAACAATGACCGGTCCCTGGCCGAAGGGGAAACGGAAGGAAGCATCAAACTGCTGGTGGATGAAAAGGAAAAACCCATCGGTGTTCAGATCCTGGGCCCGGGTGCCGGCAACCTGATCAGCGAATGGGTGGCCGCGTTCAACGGCAATGTCAAACTGTCCACCCTGGCCGGTGCCATCCACCCCTATCCCACCATTGCTGAGATCAACAAACGGGTGGCCGGCACGTTTCTGTCCCCCAAGATCTTCTCCCCCACCATCAGGAAAGGGCTAAAATTTTTCTTTAACCTCAAGGGACGGGCTTGTCATGTCACAGATTGACTCAACCGGGATAAATGACCGCTCCCCATAGAAATACAGAAGGATCAAGGACATCATGATGAAAAAATGGGCACAGATACTCCTGACAATGATCGTTTTCTTATGAGGAGTTCTTTCCACGGGTCAGGCCGATTCTTTGGGAATGGGACATTTTTCAGCCCTGACACCGGGCAAAGAACTCCCTGAAGCCTGGGAGCCGATGACGTTTTCGGACATTGACCGCCATACCCGCTATACCCTGATCCGGGATGACGTCAAAACCGTGATCCTGGCAGGCGGCTGCCGGCAGTATTATCGGCCGTATGTGTCGACCGGCCAGTGAACGGGCAACGCTTCACTGGCTACAGGATATTTCGGGGCTGGGAAAGCTGATAGATTGTGATCTCGGCAAGATGTATTCAGCATCTGATCAGCTTTTGAAAAATAAGGAGTGGAACCTGTCCGCACAATGCCATGACAAGGTTATCCCCAACAGTGAAATTAACTCTGAAGCGGTCACTTTTTGCGTAGCCGTTAAGTAAAAGACCGCCCCGGCGCCTGTTTCCCGTTTCAAACAGCGCCGGAGCAATCCTTTCTTTCGGAAGTCCGCTAAAAATTACCGTCCGGCATCTCCCGCCGCAAAACAGCACTCATTCTGCCCACAGCGCCATTGGATTTTTGCAGCACATCAACCGGCGTGGAAATAGATTCGATGCGTTTGAGTTCGTGAACGGCCAGGTCTTAGGGGTGCAGTCCGTCGAAATACGCTTTTAGGGTCTGTTTGCCATACATAGGCGCGATCATATCCATGGCCATGACCGTCATAAAAAATTCGATCGGACCGAATTTATTGCGATTTAAAAATAGTCTCGCCGTACTTAAAATCATCCGCCTGATAACATCCGGAATGTGCGTGATTTTGGGGCTTTTCCCAACGGCCTCAAAAGCGATTTTCGCGATTTCATTTTGCGTTAACAGCTCCGGACCGCCCACGTTTATCTCTTTTTCGGTACTCTTCAAGGCAGTTACGCAAACTCTTGCCAAATCTTCCCCATGAATTGGATTGGATCTTAGATTTCCATCGCCGAAAAGATAGACCCGGCCCCTCTTGGCCATCTCATAGAATTCGGTCATGTCCGAAAAAAACCGTTGGGACGAATGACGCAAAAATCTATACCCGCGTTTTCCAACGCTTCGACAAATTTTTCCTTGGCCGCGCAGATGCCGAGTCGCTTCAATCTCCGGCCGTTCAGCACGGAAATATAGATGAATTTTTTCACCCCGTTTTGCATGGCGATTTCCAGCAAGTTTAGATTGGCTTGATAATCCACATCCATGTAGGAAAGCCCATCTTTTTGCCGGGTGATGCCGACGGAGGAAATGACGGCATCCACATCTTTGCAGCAACCCTGTAATGAGCGCTTGTCCGTGATTTCCGCGGGGATGATCTCATCCGCCGCTAGGCCGAATTGTTCAAACTTTGCGGGATTCCGAACCAAAACCCTGCTGTAGTAACCTTGTTTTTTCACTTCCCCGGCGATATAACTTCCTAAATATCCGGTTGCACCGGCGGTCAATATTTTTTTCATTTCTATTCCTTTGGTCTGTAGGGTTCCTCTTTCAAAAGATGGCTGATCAGCAGTTTTAATAGAGCAACGGCAAAAACCATTCAAGTCCAGCGGGCTCGGGCAACAGACAGATGGTGATGAGCAATCCGCATGCATAACCCAGGAGTCCCGCCGGGCCCGGAAAATTTATCCAGTGCTCCTGGAAACCCGGACCTCGGTTCTGGAAAAATCCAATTTATTGCCATGCCAAATAGCCCTTTACTCCGTGGAAAGTCCCCGAAGCACGATTTTCAGGAATTCCTGCGAATAAGCCAAGGGATTTTCCACGGATTCAAACCATTTCTGAAGCAACAGTGCATCCCAGGTTCCCACCAGGGCCGCAGCCACTGCCTCGACATCGGTATCCGGTCTGAATTCCCCGGTGGCAATGCCGGCGTGCAGCAGTTTGCTCACCAGACTTCCGAAGTTTTCATAAGCGGCTTTAAAGGCGGTCTTGAATTGATCCCGGATAGCTGAAGATGCGGACGCCGACCAAAATTCCATGATCAAAACAAAACTATCCATCTCCTTCATCCAAGCCGTAATAATGGCATCATTCAGCGCCATCAACCGTTCCGCGGCGGTTCCGCCCAACGTTTCAATATCCACACTGAACCGGGAGACGACCGCTCTCCCTGCAAACAACCATTGAAAAACATCAAAAAAGAGTGCTTCTTTGCTTTTAAAATATTCGTAAACAGTTCCTTTGCCGATTCCGGCTTCCACCGCCACTTCGGCAATCCGGGGTGGCCGCATACCCTTTCCGGGCAAACACTTTTGCGGCCGCCTCAATGATCCGGGATTTTTTCTCTTCCGTTGAAAACATTTTGACCACGCGTACCTTCTTTTCTAAACTAATTGACCCACTGGTCAATTATAATATGTAAATTTTATATTAAAATAGTAATTATATGAATTAGATTAGCATTAAAATCGACTAGTCGGTCAATAAATTATTTGCGGACGTCTGTCAACCTTTTTACTAGCGTGATAAGCTTTAGCGGAAATCTTCCGTCGTTTTCTGCGGATTCGTATCTATTCCGGGTATCTTGCAGAATCTACCGATTGGTGTTGATGTGGTTTGCCCTCTCATATCTGTCAAGGGTCACGAAAAATTGAGCCACACCGGTTCATTTTATAAATCTCCTTTGCTTTTTTCTGTTATGGGATCATGATATTTAAAACCAGCTTCGATCAAGATATATTCCAGCATTATTCCGACCTCACCTCTCCTTTTAAGTTCATCAAGCATCCACTTTTGTATACGGGCATTGACATGAACCCGTTTCAGGTGTGGCGGGAGTTTTGGTTTTCCCCTGTATCCGCCACGTTTTTCTACCATATGCACACCGCCTCCTGGTAAGATGATCGCTGGAGATGCCTGATATCAGGATATTTTTGATAATTGTATACCGCTTTACTCTGCTGACAGTTGGGACAATGGCGGTTACCCCAGCAACAGTGGATAAGATGCAGGCTATAACAGTCACCTCACTCATACACCATTGTTCCAAAGGCGCCATTGAGGCACTTCATGATATCCTGTAAAGTTTTTTTATGAAATTGCGGCATTCGATCACCATAAAGAACCATATATTGTGGACCATACATTTGAAATATTTTTTGAACATATCGAATGGGAATATTTGCTTCCAGCAGGTGAGTCGCATATGCATGGCAGAATACATGAGGGTGGACATGTTTTTTAAACTTCAAGCGTTTCATAGTAGATCGCAGGACGTCTTGAATC